>ERZ809074.263-NODE-263-length-89607-cov-5.091746_pt1 | contig 89607 bp, 68 predicted proteins | sample MGYA00520795_ERZ809074 | MGnify/ENA primary metagenome ERZ809074 (study PRJEB31570, sample SAMEA3212989) | Homo sapiens | biome: human-gut; feature: human gut; material: fecal | place: Sweden | collected 2011 ...
GCAGATCGCGCATCACACCCTGCACATCCTCGGCCGTCATCTCCTTGGCGGACAACAGCGGCACAGGCGCATCGTAACTTTCGCTCATGGCGGCCTGCAATTCCTTTGCCTGCCTGGATTCGGGCTGGGCAGAATTGAGCACCACGGCAAAGGGCTTACCCAGGGTTTTCAGCTCCCGGATCACCTGCTCCTCGGCGGGCACATACGCCTCGCGCGGCAGCTCCGCCACCGTGCCGTCAGTGGTCACCACCACGCCCACGGTGGCGTGATCGGTCATCACCTTGCGCGTGCCCAGCTGCGCGGCCTCCTCAAAGGGCATATCCTGCTGCGACCAGGGGGTAGACACCATGCGCGCGTCGCCGCCCTCCTGCGTGCCCAGCGCCCCGCGCACCAGATACCCCACCGAATCCACCATGCGCACCCTGGCGGAGGCATGGTCGGGCAGCTGCACGGTGGCCGCGCCGTCGGAGGGCACAAATTTGGGCTGGGTGGTCATGATGGTCTTGCCCGAGCCGCTCTGGGGCAGCTCATCCACAATACGCTCCCGCCTGGGGCCGGGCGGCACCAGCGGCAGCACCAGCTGCTGCATAAAATTGCTGATAAACGTGCTTTTCCCCGCGCGCACGGGGCCAACCACGCCGATATAGAGTTCGCCCTGCGTGCGCTCGGCAATATCGCGGTAAAGGGGCGATGCGCCCCGCGTCGCCGTCTGTGCCATGTTTCATCCTCCCTTTATCTCATCGCTATGGCAGGATATGCGCAAGCCCGCGCCCGCATGCCAAATAAATAGGCTCCCGAAGGAGCCTTTTGAATGTCGTTATTTACTTTTTCAGCGTCAGCTGGATGGGCTGCTGCCCACCGGCAAAGCTCATCCCAATGCGCTCGGGGATTTTTTCCGTGCCGATCATCTGCTTTACCTCCACCTGGGGCCACTGATCCAGATTGCTGATGCCGCCGCTCAGGTTCATGCCTGTCGGGTACTCGCTGCCGTCAGGCTGTACAAACCGCACTTCACGCAGCCGCTCATAGGCTTTCTCCTCCGTCGCGCCCGCCTGGGCGGCAAACACGGCGATCAGATGCACGCCGCTGGGCGTTAATTGCGCCTGCACGCTTTCCAGCGTAAAATTGCCCTGCGTCTGTGCCTCGGCAGGAACGGCATATTCCCGCGCGTCAAGCGTCGGCTGCACGGCGATGCTGAGCGGCTCATACGCCTTCCACTCGTTCATCGGATGCTCCGGATCGTCCAGATTCTCCCTTTCAACCCGCAGCCAAACCTGGCAGACAAGCTGTGCCGCGTCCGCCGTACCGTTCAGCGGCTGCAGCGAAAAGTAAGACAGGCTGCCGTCTTCATTAAACAGCGGATCGGCAAACGCCTCGCTGCCGCAAAGCGCCTCGGGCACCTCCAGCATCGCCGTCACGCTGTATAGCGGCACATTCAGCTGCCTGGCGGCCTCCGCCCAGGTCATGCCGGGATCCACCCCCAGCCGCGCAGCGACCGCAGCGCTGTTGTCGCCGTATGCGCTGATGGGGTCAAAGGGCGCATCCGCCGTGATGATGCCCGTTACACCCTCGGCCAGATGGGCCTCGGTGGTAATCATGGCAAGATGCGCATCGCTGTAGCGCTCGCGCACGGTAAATACGACATCGCCCAGCCGGAAGCTTTCCGGCTGGCTTGCAGCCATGATCTCCTGCGCCGTCTGAGGCACGGCGACATTATGGTAGAGCTTAAAGAAGTCGTTCCAGCCCAGGATGCTGCCTGCGGCGACCGCCGCCGCCATAGCCGCCAGGATGATGCAGGCGGCAACAACCGCCGTTCTGAATGCTGTGCGTTTCACAGTTTTTTCCTCCTTCACGGAGCGCGCGGCCTTCATCAGCGCGTTATAGCAGCCGTCCGGCATGGGCTCAAAGGCGTTTCGCAATTTCAAGGGATCCATTTCGCGCTTCATTCCGCGTTCAGCTCCTTTCTCAGTTGTCCCCTGCCCCGGTGGATGCGTCCGCGAAGGGTGCTCAGCGGAATGCGCAGCGCCGCCGCGGCCTCCTCATAGCTCATTCCCTCCGAATAGCACAGCACAAGCGGCAGCCGCAGCTTTTCCGGCAGCGCCTCCAGCGCCAGCGTCAGGGTAGGATCAGGGGAAGCGGCCGCCGCACGCTCGGCAACCTCATCCAGAGGAATCACACGCCGGCGTTTTCGCTGCGTGTCGTAACACGCGTTGATCAGAATGCGGGTAATCCAGGTGCGAAAGTACGCTTCATTCCGCAAATGCCCGCGCTTCTCCCAGGCCTTGAGCGCCGCTTCCTGCAGCGCGTCCTCGCAATCGGCGTTGTTCCGCAGGATCGACCAGGCTACCCGGTACATCATGCCCGAGCAGGCTTCGATCTCCGCAATGAAGGAATCCCGATCCACAGCTTTCACCTCCCCTGCAACGTTACACCTGTTAGACGGGCAAGTAAAGGGCATCGTCACGCGCGGGAAAAATATTTTCGCTTTTCAGGATGGGGCAAAAAATGCGCAGCGGCCCGCAGGATGGCATATTGATTTGATTGACAGGAACGGCGCCAAAATGGTATCCTGTATTTACGATTCCGGGGAAGGCCAATCAGCAAGACTGGCACACTCGTCAGCACACTGGGTATGATCCAGCCCTTTAGGTATCGTGGGTATGTATACGATGAAGAGACTGGGCTGTATTATCTGCAAAGCAGGTACTACAATTCCGATTTTTGTCGGTTTCTCAGTACGGATACATTTGAAGTTTTGCTTATTCCACACTATCACTTTGGACAGTATTCTTTGTATTCTTACTGCGAAAACAAGCCCATTACTTCCAAATGGGTTTATAATTTGATGAAGGAAGGATCATCATGAATAGATTTGAAGGTCTAATGAATGCCCACCCCCGCAAACGCTATAAGAGCTTTGCAGCCACTGCTGCCGACACAGAAACTGTTTGGTTGGATTGTGACCCCACTCAACTTGTACCAGCCGAGCCGTGCTCAATCTCTGTATGGCCGGAAGAAATGTTTGCTTCCGCAGTTTGCCCTGACAAGGCAATATATTTCATCGAAGTTCATGAATTCTGCGAACTGCTGATAGCAAACCCTAACAGATTGATCCGTATCTTTCCCAATGGCAAGGATCAGCAAGTAGATACTACTGCTGATGTGCTGCTTGCGGACATCAAAGAAGAACTGGATTTGGTGGAATAGTTTAGATTCTCAGCGTAGAATGAAATGCTTTGAGCGAATGATCATGCTTTTGTCTTCTTCGATTGAATTCTGCAGACCAACCATGGCGGAGCTTTGAAAAAAGGCTCCGCCTTTCTGTATCTAAAACAAAAAAGGATATGACATAATGCCCACTTGCAATCGCGCGCATCTTGCGGTATGATTTATTTGTGATATTTTGCCGCTATGTATGATGGGAGGGAATCCGATGCGTATTGGCAGAAGCACCGATATGACCCAGGGCACGATCTGGAAGCAGCTGCTTTCCTTTGCCGCGCCCATGCTGCTGGGGCTGATCTTCCAGCAGATGTACAACACGGTGGACTCCATTGTGGTAGGCAACTATGTAAGCTCGCAGGCGCTGGCCGCCGTGGGCACCACCGGCCCGCTGATCAACACGCTGCTGGGCTTTTTCAACGGCTTTTCCACCGGCGCTACGGTGGTCATCGCCCGCGCCTACGGCGCGCGGGACCGTAAGTCCGTGCACGATGCGGTGCACACCACCATCCTGACCACCTTCCTAATGGCCATCCTGTTTACGGGGCTTGGCATGTATCTGACGCCCTATCTGCTGCGCATGATGAAAACGCCCGGGGATATGATGAGCGAGGCCACGACCTACCTGCGCATCTATTTTATGGGCGTGTCGGGGCTGATGTTTTATAACATGGGCGCGGGCATCCTGCGCGCCGTGGGCGACAGCCGCCGTCCGCTGTATTTTCTGGTTTTCTCGGCCATTGTCAACACGGCGGGCGATCTGATCTTTGTGCTGGTGTTCCACATGGGCGTTGCGGGCGTAGCTTACGCGACCATCCTGGCGCAGGCGCTCTCCGCTGCGCTGGTGCTGTATGTGCTGGCGCGCTCGGACGGCCCTTATAAGCTGTTCTTCCGCCGGCTGTGCATCAAGCTGCCGGTGCTCAGGCAAATTGTAGGCATCGGCCTGCCCACCGCCCTGCAGGGCGCGATCACCGCGTTTTCCAACGTATTCGTGCAGTCCTATATCAACGCCTTCGGCTCGGACTGCGCGGCGGGCTGGTCCATTTACGGCAAGCTCGATCAGTTTGCCCTGCTGCCGCAGCAATCCCTCAGCGCGGCCAACACCACCTTTGTGGGGCAGAACCTGGGCGCAGGCAACGTACCGCGCGCCAAGCGCGGCACGCGGGTGGCGCTGACCATGGGCGCGCTGTGCACCTGCACGCTGATGGTTCCGCTGATGGCATTTTCCAAGCCTCTGCTGAGCCTGTTCAATCAAAAGCCCGAGGTGCTCTATTACGGCTCGCTGTTTGTGATGTGGATTTCGCCCTTCTATCTGTTCACCTGCGTCAACGATATCCTGGGCGGCGCGCTGCGCGGCGCGGGCGAGGCCTTCCCCACCATGGTGTGCATGCTCAGCTGCTTTGTGGTCATCCGCCAGATCTATCTTTACATCGTATCCCATGTCACGCACAACGCTGTGCTGGTAGGCTTGGGCTATCCCCTGGGCTGGGTATGCTGCGCCATATCGCTGGTGCTGTGCTATCGCCTGCTGCCATGGGAGAAAAAGCAGGCCGCGCTGCATGCGCAGGCGGAAATGGACGAAAAGGAAGTATAAAAGCGCTTTTACTTTTCAACTTCACACATTTGTGGTATACTATTCTTGGGTAAACTTTGCCATGAAAGGGGCTATCTGTTTTGGGCAGCGCGAAATTCGCCGTATTTGTCGATCTTGAAAACTGCGGGGCCAAGGTCGATACGTTAAACAACATTCTCGAAAAGGTCAAGATCCGCGGCGATATCCTGTTTGGCAAGGTCTACGGCTACACCGACCGCTTCAGCGATCTGAAGGAAATTCTGCTTTCCAACACCTTCGTGGTCGTCCCCTCGCTGCGCTACGGAGCGGCGCAGAAAAACAACGCCGATATTCAGCTGGTCATCGACGCGCTGAAAACCGCCTATTCCAACCCGCTGATCGACAGCTTCTGCATCGTATCGGGCGACAGCGACTATGTGCCGCTGGTGGGCACGCTGAAAAGCATGGGCAAGTTTGTGCTGGGCATCAGCCGCAGCGAGGTAGCCAGCACCATCTTCATCAACGCCTGCAACGAGTTCCAGTTTATGGAAAGCGTCGGCCCCCGGCGGGAGATCCGCGCCAAGGCCAAGAAATCGGCCATGGAGGACGACGTCCAGGACGAGGAATCGCTGTGCAAGCTGATTGAAAGCATCCTCTCGGAATCCGAGGAGGATGAAATGTATGCAAGCGAGCTTAAAGGTGTGCTGCTGCGTCTGCGCCCGCAGTTTAACGAAAAGACCTATGGCTGCGCCACGTTCGGCAAGCTGCTGGCTAAGCTGTCCACGCACTTTGGCACCATCCGCATCCGCAACGATTCCTACAACGTGATGGTTTCCTTGGTGCCCGACGCTGCGGCTCCCGGCGCGCAGGAAAGCCAACCCCTGCGCCGCGATACCTGGCAGGCGGCCTTCGCCGCTCAGCTTCAGCGCTATAAGGACGACGGCTTCGAGCGCATCAACCCCTCCATCCTCAAGGCCGATATCATCAGCAGCTATCCCGATTTCACCGAAAAGAGCATCGGCTTCCGCCGCTTCTCCGATATCCTCAAGCAATTGGAAAAGGACGGCAAGCTCAAGCTGGAAATGGACTCGCAGCGCAATATGCTGATTAAAATGCTGTAAACGAAAGGAGCGCATATGCCAGTTTATTCTGTCATCGTTCCCTGCTATAACGAGGAGCCCGTGCTGCGCGAAACGCACAAGCGGCTCACCGCCGTGCTGTCCGCCATGGACGGCGATTACGAAATCGTCTACGTAAACGACGGCTCGCGCGATCATACGCCCGATATCCTCAACGACCTGGCCGCCCACGATCCCTGCGTGCGCGCGGTGCACTTTGCCCGCAACGCCGGGCACCAGATGGCCGTCACGGCGGGGCTGGATTACGCCACGGGCGACGCCATCGTCATCATCGACGCAGATTTGCAGGATCCGCCCGAAATCATCCCCGAAATGGCCGCCAAATGGCGCGCGGGCGCGCAGGTGGTCTACGGGCAGCGCAACCGCCGCGCGGGCGAAAGCGCGTTTAAGAAATTTACCGCCTTTGCCTATTACCGGCTGCTGCGCGCCATGACAAGCACCGATATTCCCGCCGACACGGGCGATTTTCGTCTGGTGGACAGGCAGGTAGCCGACGTTGTGCGCCGCATGCCTGAGCACGCGCGCTTCCTGCGCGGCATGTTCGCGTGGGTAGGCTTCAGACAGGAAGCCGTGCGCTACGACCGCGATAAGCGCTTCGCGGGCGAAACGCATTATCCGCTCAAAAAAATGCTCAAGCTTGCGCTGGACGGCATGCTCAGCTTTTCGGATAAGCTGCTCAAGCTCCTTTCCGTGCTGGGCATCGGCATGCTGGCCATCAGCGGCCTGGGGCTGCTGGCGCTGCTGATTCTGCTTTGCTGCGGCGTGCAGGCCGGCGCCTGGTGGCTGGCCGCGCTGATGGTGCTGTGCACGGGCACGGTCACCACGGGCCTGGGCATCCTGGGCGCGTATATCTCCCGCATCTACGACGAAACCCGCGCGCGCCCGCTCTATATCGTGGGCGAAACGCGCGGTTTCCCGGCGGATTTTACACCCTTCCGCCGATAAATTATCATCATGGAGGATCTTATGGTAACCAAGGAAATGAGCATCCGCGAAGTACTCTCGCTTGATCCCGGCACCGCCCGCCTGTTCATGGAGTTCGGCATGCATTGCCTGGGCTGCCCCCATGCCACCGCCGAAAGCCTGGAGGACGCCTGCGCCGTCCACGGCACCAATGTGGATGAGCTGGTGCACCAGATCAACGAATACCTGGCCGAAAAGAAGGGCTGACACATGCTCGGCGTGGCTGTTAAAACCGCGGGCGACGCGCTCTACATCGCCTGCGAAATGGAAAAGCGCGCCGTAAAGCTGTACGAGCGCGCGGCCCTGATCTGGCCCGACGGCTCCATCGCCGCCGCGATTGGCGATATGCTGTCCCAGGAGCGTGAGCACCTGCGCCGCTTCACCCACATGCTCTCCGGCCGTGTGCCCGAGCACGCGGAGGCGCTGGTGCTTTCTGCCCGCGCCGCAGGCATCCTGTTTGACGAGGGGCTGGGCGGCGCGGCGCGCGAGGGAGCCTTTGCTTCCCCTGCGGAGCTGCTTGCTTACGCCGCCGGGCAGGAGGCGCTGGCCGTGGACTGCTACACGCAGTTTGCCGCCGCATGCGCAGCCTATCCCGAGGCGCAGGCCGCCTTCCTGGCCATCGCCCAGGAGGAAGGGCAGCACCTTGCCACCCTGAAAAAGGCGCAAAACAAATGACGGGCCTCTTGTCCGTCCGACTGGCCGATCCTTGCGACTGGCCCGCGGCAGAAGCCATGCTTCGCGCGGGCTTTGGCGATGAGGATTGGTTTTTGCACGCTTTTTTTGACTTTGTATGGCAGCGCTGCGATACGCTGCTTTCCCTGCAGGACGGCGTGCCTGCCGCCATGACGGCGCTGCTGCCCTGCCAGGTGTATCAGCCCGGCCAGGCTTCCCTGCCCGCGCTGTATCTGTACGCCCTGACCACCCTGCCCGCCCATCGCGGCCAGGGGCATGCCCGGCGGCTGCTGCAAGCGGCGCAGGAGCGTTGTGAGCGCGTGTTTCTACACGCGGAGGATGCGCCCCTGCACGCCCTTTATCTGCGGCTTGGCTGGCAGGATGCGATGCCCGCGCAGCGTCTGTCGCTGCCCGCCATGCCTGGCTCCGCCCCGCCCGCCGTGAATGGCCCCGCCTACTTCGCCGCCCGCGAAGCGTTGCTGCGGGATATTCCCCACATTGTATGGGATGAGAACCTGTGCGCCTTTGCCTGCCGCATGCTTGCCTGCGAGGGCGGCGGGCTGTATGCCGATACGCGCGCTGCCTGTGCCGTCACCGGCGTGCAGGATGACTGCCTGACGCTCTGCGAGGCACTGGGCGATGCTTCGGCCGCGCAGGCGCTGGCCACGCAGCTTGGCTGCGGCCGCCTGTCGGCGCTGGTTCCCAGCGCGCAGGGAGGCACCGCGCTGGCGCAGGCCATCGGCGATCCGCTGCCCATCCCCCTGCATCTGGGGTTTGATTTTGATTAAGGTTCGCAATGAGCCGAAAGGATACCATATGCTCGCATATTCCCCCGTTGACGCGGCGGCCATTCCCGCTCTGCGTGAGCGTCTTGCCCACCAGCCCTATCGCAGCTGCGATTACACCGCCGGCGTAATCTATATGTGGCGCGATTATTTTTCCACCGAGTACGCCCTGTGCGGCGATACGCTCTACATCCGCATGCGCTACCCGGACGGACAAGTTTATCACCTTTTCCCCTGCGGATCGGAGGCTCCTGCGCTCAGCCTGTCCCGTATCGCCCCCGAAGCAGACGGCTCGCTGCGCTTTGCCACCGTGCCGCCTGAGGCGCTGGACGCGCTGCGCGCCTGCTATGGGCAGGAGATCAACTGTCAGCCGCAGCGTCAATGGGCCGATTATCTGTATCCCCGCGAGCAGCTGTCCACCTACGCCGGGCGGCGATTGGCCGGCCAGCGCAATCATGTGAACCGTTTTTTAAAGGATCACGGCAGCTTCATCTATGAAATCGTCGATCCCGCGCATATGGATGATATACGCGCCTTCCTGGTGGATAACGAATCCGCCCTGCAAAAAAGCGATCCCCTGGCGCAGGCGGAATTTGGCTACACTCTGGATACCCTGGCGCACGCGGAGGCGCTTGGCATGTACTGCGGCCTGCTGCGCCTGCCTGAGGGGCGCACGGTGGGCGTCAGCCTGGGCACGGCGGTGGGCGATACGCTGTATGTGCACATTGAAAAGGCGCTGCACGAGGTAGCGGGCGCAAGCCAGCTGCTGTGCCGCGAATACGCCGCGCACGCGCCGCAGAGCGTCGTTTATCTCAACCGCGAGGACGACATGGGCGACGAGGGGCTGCGCGCAGCCAAGCAAGCGCTGCACCCCAGTGAAATGATTGAAAAATATACCGTGATCGCACAGACGGGAGGAAATCAGCCATGAAGAAGATCGTATTAACCGGCGGCGGCTCGGCCGGACATGTCACCCCGCATCTGGCGCTGCTGCCCCATCTGCTAAAGGAAGGGTACGAGGTGCACTACATCGGCACGCAGGATGGCATCGAGCACGGCATGGTAGGCAATCTGCCGGGCGTGACCTATCATGTGGTCAAATCCGGCAAGCTGCGCCGCTACTTTGACTGGAAGAACTTCACCGATCCCTTCCGCGTGATTGCCGGCGCGTTCCAGAGCGCGCACCTGATGCGCAGGCTCAAGCCCGACGTGTGCTTCTCCAAGGGCGGCTTCGTATCCGTCCCCGTGGTGGTGGGAGCGTGGTTGCACGGCGTGCCCGTGCTGTGCCATGAAAGCGATCTCACCCCCGGCCTGGCCAATAAAATCTGCGCGCGCTTTGCCAAAAAAGTAGCCACCACCTTCCCCGAATGCGCGCAGGCGCTGGCTCCCAAGGGCGTGTTCACCGGTACGCCGCTGCGGCCCGAGCTGTTTTCCGGCAGCCGCGAAAAGGGGCTGGCCATGGCGCATTTTACCGCCGATAAGCCGGTTCTGCTGATGATGGGCGGCAGCCTGGGCGCGCAAAGCGTAAACGACGCTCTGCGCGCGGCGCTGCCCAAGCTTCTGCCGCACATGCAGGTGTTCCACCTGTGCGGCAAGGGCAATCTGGATGAAAGCCTGAAGGGGCTGGACGGCTATTATCAGGTGGAGTTTCTGTCCGAAGAGCTGCCCGACGCGATGGCCGCAGCGGATTATATTCTCTCCCGCGCGGGCTCCAACGCCTTGTGCGAGTTTCAGGCATTGGGCAAGCCCATGCTGCTGATTCCCTATCCCAAGGGCGCCAGCCGCGGCGACCAGATCCTCAACGCCGCCTCCTATGAAAAGCGCGGGCTGGCCCGCGTGCTGCCGCAAGAGCAGATGACCACGGACACCCTATACCAGGCCATCCTGGAGCTTGTGCGCGACGGCGATTCTCTGCGCGCCGCCCTGCGCGACGCGCCCCCCGCCGACGGCACCATGGCCGTGCTGGGGCTGATTCACGAAATTCAGAAGTAACCGGGGAGGACACGCAAGATGAAATGCCCGCTGGCGGAAAAGGGCTGCGGCGGCTGCCGCGAGCTGACGCGCATGTACGGCGACGTTCTGCATGAAAAGGACGCGCCCTTCCGCGCGCTGTTTCCAGACGCCTTGCCCATCCTGGGCATGGCCGAGCCCCGCGCCTACCGCAACAAAGTGCTGCGCACCTTTGCCAACGGCAAGTCCGGCCTGTATCACGGCATTTACCGCGCGGGCACGCATCAGGTGATCTCGGTTCGCAGGTGCCTGATGGAAAACGAGCGCGCCAACGAAATTGCCAATATCGCCCTGTCTCTGCTGGCTGAGACAGGGCTTTCGGCCTATCGGGAGGATTTTCACCGCGGCATTCTGCGGCACATGCAGGTGCGCCGCGCGCACAGCACCGGTCAGGCGCTGGTAACCATCGTGACCGGCACGGCGGATTTTCCGGGCGGCGAGGCTTTTGCCCGCCGCCTGATGGCCCGCTGTCCCGATGTGCGCGGCGTTACGCAGTCCATCAATGACCGCGATACCAGCGCGGTGATGGGCTTCCGTTCCCGCGTGCTGGCCGGGCGCGATGAAATCTGGGACGAGCTGGGCGGGCTGAAGGTATGCCTGACAGCGCGTTCTTTTTATCAGATCAATACCGTACAGGCCGAAAAGCTGTATCAGCGCGCCATCGACCTGGCGCAGCTTACGCCCGGGGATCGCGTGCTGGACGCTTACTGCGGCGTGGGGCTGATCGGCATGCTGGCCGCCCGCAGGGCCGGTCAGGTGCGCGGCGTAGAGCTGGTGCGCGACGCCGTGGCCTGCGCCAGAACGGCTGCGCGCGTCAACCGCATTTCAAACATCGATTTCATCTGCGCGGATGCGGTCAATGCCCTGCGGGACGACGATTTTGTGCCCACGGTGGTCTTTGTCGATCCCCCGCGCGCAGGCTGCGACGCGCGCTTCCTGCGCTCCCTCAGCCAGGCCGCGCCCGAGCGTATCGTCTATGTTTCCTGCTGCCCCGAAACGCTGCGCCGCGACGTGGATATCCTGCGAAAAGCCGGCTATGCCCTGCAATCCGCCCAGCCCGTCGATCTCTTTCCCTATACCGCGCATACCGAGGCGGTGGTACTGCTAAGCAAAGCAAGCGCCGGCAGGCAGGCCGTGACGCCAGAAGAAAAGCTGCGCTGATCTAAAAAACCCGCCTGTTTTTGCACAGGCAGAATGGGCGCGGCGCGCTTAGAGGGTAAAGCCGCCGTCCACGGCCAGCGTCTGCCCGGTGATAAAGGAGGCCTTGCCGCTGAGCAAAAAGTCCGCCGCGTCGGCAATATCCTGCACCGCGCACAGGCGGCCCAGCGGCGTTTCATCGGCCAGCGCCTGCTTATCCTGCTGCGAATAGCAGGCCATCATGTCAGTATCCACAGCGCCGGGAGCCACGCAATTGACCCGCACGCCCGAGGGGCCTACCTCCTTGGCCAGCGAACGCGCCATGCATTGCAGCGCTGCCTTGGTGGCGGAATACACCGTTTCGCACGACGCGCCCACCAGCCCCCACATGGAGGAAATCAGCACGATGGCGCCGCGCGTATCGCGCAGATGCGGCAGCGCCTCGCGTGTACACAGGAAGGCTCCGCGCAGGTTGGTATCGCAGATTCTTTGATACTCCGCCAGCGGCATTTCCTCCGTCAGGCCCGTCCAGGCCGCGCCGGCATTGCAGATCAGCGCGTCCAGATGGCGCAGGCTCGCCATGGCCTGCGCAAGCATCGCGCGTACCTGCGCTTCGTCGCGCACATCGCAGCGAACGGCCAGCGCGCCCGTCTCGCGTGCCAGCGTCTCAGCCTTCTCCTGACTGCTTTGATAGCAGAACATCACCCGCCAGCCCTGCGCGGCAAAATGGCGCACCATCTGCGCCCCAATGCCCCGCGCGCCGCCGGTGATCAACATGGTTTTCATTCTCATCCCCCCGCCCTATTATACCGCACGCGCCGCGCCGCGGTCAACGGCGGAAAGGAGGCCGTTATGCCCGATTATTCGCAGCTTTCCGCGCTTTTGCCCGATGTGCCCGTATGCATCCTGCCCGAAACCGCCTCTACCAACTCCGATGCGCGCGCGCTTTTGCTGCGCGGCGGCGCGCACGGCAGCCTGGTGGTCGCCGCACGCCAGACAAGCGGACGCGGCCGCATGGGGCGCGCCTTCTGCTCGGAGGAGGGCGGGCTGTATATGAGCCTGCTGCTGCGCGGGGCGTGGCCCGCAGGACAGCTGACCACACTGTGCGCGGTGGCTGTCTGCCGCGCGGTGGAACGGCTGACGCAGCTTCATCTGGATATCAAGTGGGTGAACGACGCGCAATTGGACGGCAAAAAGGTGTGCGGCATCCTGTGCGAGGGGGCCTGGAGCGGCGCGCATCCGCTGGGCATGGTCGCTGGCATCGGCATCAACCTGAGCCAGCCCAGCTTTCCACCCGAGCTTGCCTATATCGTGCGCTCGCTGTATCCAAAAGGCGACGCGCCCTGCACGCACGCCCAGCTATGCGCCTCCGTCTATCGTGAAATTATAGACAATCTATCCGCCATGCCCGCCCATATGCCGGAATACCGCGCGCGCTGCGTCACGCTGCACCGCCCCATCAAATGGCAGCAGGAGGGCGTATGCCATTCGGGCTATGCACTGGATGTGGACGACGACGGCGGGCTGATTGTGGATACGCTGCAGGAACAAATCACCATCAGCGCGGGCGAGGTCAGCGTGCGCCCGGCGCAGAATTAACACAAAATTCATCTGCCGGAAACAGCCGCCGATTGATCACACGCCCAATCGCTGTTATAATCATATTGCTTCATTCCGCTATCTTGCTTTTATACGAAAGGAGCTGCGCATGAACAAAAAGGTTTTATTGCTTAGCTGCAACACGGGCGAAGGGCATCACAGCGCGGCCCTGGCTGTGCAGGAAGCATTGCTTGCACAGGGCGCGCAGGCCGAGCTGGCCGATCCGCTCAGCTTTGCCAGCGAATCCGTGCGCCAAAACGCCACCGAGCTGTATAATTCCATGATTCGCAACGCCCCCAAGGCCTTCGGCGTGGTGTATCGCCTGGGCGAGGCGGTTTCCTCCATCACGAAGCATTCGCCGATCTACATTGCCAATTCTTTGTATGCCGAAAACCTGCTGCGCTATATCCTCGAAAATAGCTTTGACGCGGTGGTCAGCACCCATCTGTATGGCATGGAAGCCTGCACCGCCCTGCGCCAGCGGCAGAAGCTGCCTGTTCCCGCCTACGGCGTGCTGACCGATTATACCGCCATCCCCTTTTTCCATGAAACGCGGCTGAACGGCTATTTTGTGCCGCACAGGGATTTGATTGCCGAATTGACGGCCACGGGCATGGACGCATCGCTGCTGCATCCCACGGGCATCCCGGTATCGCCGCGGTTTGCCCAGCATATGCCAAAAGAGCAGGCGCGGGAGCACCTATCCCTGCCTGCGGGCAAGCGCATCTATCTGGTGATGACCGGCGGCGTGGGCTGCGGCAACATCGCCGCCCTGTGCGACGGGCTGCTTGCCGACGACAGCTCGGATTTTCTGGCCCTTGTGCTGACGGGCAAAAACGACAAGCTGCGCGAAGAATTGACCGCCCGCTACGCAGGCGACCATCGCGTGCAGGCCGTGCCCTTTACGCGCGAGGTGAACCTGTACATGAACGCCTCCGACGTGCTGATCACCAAGCCCGGCGGGCTGTCCAGCACCGAGGCCGCCGCAGCCTGCATTCCCATGATCCACCTGATCACCATTCCCGGCTGCGAGGAAAAGAACGCAGCCTTCTATGAATCGCACGGCATGGCCCGCAAGACGACCTCCCTGCGCGAGGCCGCCAGCCTGGCCGTGGCGCTGGCGGGCGATCCCGCTGCCTGCGAAGCCATGCGCAAGCAGCAAGCGGAGCAGATCAACGCCAACTCTGCCCAGGATATCGCCCGCTTTGTGCTATGCGCAAATGCAAACGATGATTAAAGCTAATTCGTTTCAAGCAAGGAACGGGAGAAATCGCCATGATTTACAATGATTTCAAGGGTCTCAAGCTCTCCGCGCTGGGCATGGGCAACATGCGCCTGCCCACGCTGGACGGCGACGACAGCCGCATCGACGAAGCCGCGACCGAGCAGATTCTGGATTACTGCATGACCCACGGCGTTAATTATTACGATACCGCCTGGGGCTACCACAGCGGCAATTCCGAGCTGGTGGTGGGCAAGCTGCTGGCCAAGTATCCGCGCGACAGCTTCTACCTGGCCTCCAAGTTTCCTGGCTACAACCTGAGCAACATGGGCAAGACGGAAGAAATCTTTGAAAAACAGCTGCAAAAATGCCGTGTGGATTACTTTGATTTCTATCTGTTCCACAATGTGTGCGAGATGAATATCGACGCCTACCTGGATTCCAAGTACGGCACCTATGATTATCTGATGGCGCAAAAGCGCAATGGCCGCATCCGCCATCTGGGCTTCTCCGCCCACGGCGATATTCCCACCATCCGCCGCTTTCTGGAAGCCTATGGCAAGGATATGGAGTTTGCGCAGATCGAGCTGAACTACTTTGATTGGAATTTCCAGAACGCCAAGGGCAAGCTGGAGCTGCTGCGGCAGTGGAACATCCCCGTATGGGTGATGGAGCCGGTGCGCGGCGGTCAGCTGGCTTCCCTGGCTCCCGAGGATGAAGCGCGGCTCAAGGCCGCCCGCCCTGACGAGGGCGTGCCTGCCTGGGCATTCCGCTTTCTGCAAAGCCTGCCTGATGTCACCGTTACGCTGTCGGGCATGAGCAATCTGCAGCAGGTAAAGGAAAACATCGCCACCTACGAACAGGCAAAGCCCCTGAATGAGCAGGAAATGGCGCTGGTGCTGTCCATTGCCGACGACATGATTCACCGCACCACGGTGCCCTGCACGGCCTGCCACTACTGCGTAAGCCATTGCCCCAAGCACCTGCCTATTCCCGATCTGCTCAAATTGTACAACGAGGCCATGGTGGCGGGCTCGGGCATGTTTATCGCGCCCATGGCGCTGTCGGCCATTCCCGCCGAGCATCAGCCCTCCGCCTGTATTGCCTGCCATAGCTGCGAGAAGGTGTGTCCCCAGCAGATTCATATTCCCGACGCGCTGGCGGATTTTGCCCGCCGTATGGGAAAATAAAACCGTTTTTCTTCCACAAGCCGGTGCGCTGCTGTGCGCCGGTTTTTTCGTGGGCGCAAATAATAACAATATGATTAAATCTTTTTCGAATGGCTTGTGTGCCAATTAAATGTGCGTTATAATGAAACTGGATGATTAAATTGTCGCATTGCCCTTCGATTATCCTATTAAAAGCAAACAAGCAAAGGAGCCGCAACGTATGAAAAAATGGATCAAGCGCATCCTGGCCGCCCTGTTGATTTTGGTTCTTGTGTGCGTTCTCGCCTTCTGCGGGCTGTACCTGGGCCGTTTCAAAACCCTGGCTTCCATCCGCAAGGTAAGCGCCTATGAGGACGGCTACAACCTGTACCGCATGGATATCAAATATGATTACAGCCTGGACGATATCATCGCCAGCGGCATCACCAACGATCAGAGCATGGTCGACGCCATCGTGAAGGAAGCGCTGCCGCTGCTGCCCGTCAGCATCAAGGCGCCCTCCTTTGGCTGCACAGCCTTTACCATGCAGGATACCGACGGCGATATCCACATGGGCCGCAACTATGACTTTAAGGACGACACCTCGGCCATGCTGGTGTATTGCACGCCCAAGGGCGGCTATAAATCGGTGGCTCTGGCGGCGCTGAACAACATCTCCGCCAACACCCCCGACGCCAGCACAAAGCAGAAGCTCTCCGCGCTGACCGCGCCCTTCGTCTGCCTGGACGGCATGAACGAAAAGGGCGTGTCCATCGCCGTGCTCACGCTGGATAGCGCGCCCACCCGGCAGTCCACCGGCAAGCCGGTCATCTCCACCACGCTGGCCATCCGCCTGGTGCTGGATCGCGCAGCCACCACGCAGGAAGCCGTGGATCTGCTCAAGGGCTACGACATGTTTGCCTCCTCGGGTCGCGACTATCACTTCTATATCACCGACGCTTCGGGCGACGGCCGCGTAATCGAATATGACTGCGACGATCCCGCCCGCGGCCTGGTAGAGACCAAAACCGAGGCTGTGACCAATTTCTTTGTGATGTACAAGGACAAGGTGCTGCCCAACCAGAAAAACGGCATCTACGGCCATGGCCGTGAGCGTTACGATGCGGTGCTGAACGTGTTCCAAGCCAGCGCCGTCCACACCAATGATACCGCCTGGCAGGCTCTGCAGGCCGCCGCGCAGGATCCCAACCCGCAGGATATCACCAGCAACACCCAGTGGTCGCTTAATTATAACGATACCGATCTGACGGTGGAAATCGTGCTGCGCCGCCATTGGCAGGATATCTTCCGCTACGAGTTAAACGGCAATCAGATTCAGCAATAACCCATCCCCCGCACAATCAGAATTGTGGAGGTACGCCCCATGCTAAAGCGTCTGTGCAGCCTTTTTCTAATCCTTGCACTGCTTTTCACCCTGCTGCCCGCGCAGGCCGATATCGCCCCGCTGACGGCGCAGGAGATCGCCACAGTCCGCGCCTTCATCGCCATGGAGGGCGAGGGCAGCAGCTGGCAGCGCGGCATGGCGGTAACGCCGCAGATGAACGCCCTGCAGGTGCAGCAGTATCTGGAATGGCTTTTGTCCGATGAAATCGGCGGGCTGATGAACCAGGTGCTCGACAGCGCCGAGCTGCTGAACCTGGGCCAGGCCGGCAAAGGCGCCTCTCTTGAGGGCATGGGGCTTACGCTGCAGCAGCTGCGCAACCGTATTGCCAGCTATCATGATACGCTGGAGCAGGGGCGCCGCTCGGTGTACAACAATCTGCTTCAGCTCAACAGCAATGCCAATATGTCCGCACAGGGCAAATTGCGCATCGCTATCCGTGTGCGCGACGATATGGCTGAAATGCAGCGCGTGATCGACGTTGTAGCGAAATACTACGAGCAATACCATCAGCTTTTGGAGCAAAGCACCATCAGCTTCTCCAACCTTTTGCAGGCCGCCGATTCGCCCGACAACGGAATCACCGGCGCAGCATTGGGCAAGCTGACCAGCGAAGCCAAGGCTCGCCTGAACGCGGAATTAAAGCAGCTCAGCGCGCAAAATGACGTAAGCTTCGACGTTGTAGTGCTTTCTTCCAAACAGTTTGGCTTCATCGTGCGCGATGGAAAGGGCAACCCGCTCAAAAACGTCAAGGTTCATGCCGCCTGCAGCGGTACGCCTACCCTGAATCGGGACGCCTGGACCAGCGAAGACGGCCTGGTCACCTTCCTGACCAAGGATTTTGATCCGGACGAGGATAACAGGGTTGTCATCAACGTTGTGCTGACCAAGGATTATTACTGCACGCGCGAAATGCGTAACCTGACCATCCGCGGCGGCTCGGCCGAGCCGGTGGCGCTGGAGCTCTATACCGGCCAGCCCTTCCTGCGCATGGCTGGCTTTAACGGCAGGGATATCCTCAGCCAAAAGAGCACCATCTTCTACAGCCCCAAAAACGATTCACCGCACTACTTTGATATCCTGCTCGATAACCTGAGCAAAACCAAGGTCTCCGGCTGGATGTATCTGTGCTATAAGGTTTATGACGATAACGGCGAGCTGGTGGAAAAGGAAGAAAAACGCAGCTTCACTTCGGGCACGGCGGTCTCCTTCCTCGGCCGGTATTGCCAGCAAATCGCCCCCGGTTCCACCGTATCCGTCCGCGTGGAAACGCCCAGCTTTACCCGTACCTATCAAACCCAGCTGCAAATTGAAAAGGCTGTGGTGGATGAGCCCCAGTTCATCAACACCAAGGCGCTGTCTTTCACCGGCCCTACGCTTGGCCTGACCTTCCCGGAGGAGATTCCCTTCTTCGGCGGCAGCAACCTGTCCCTCGGCGTGCCGCAGGTGCCCGCTCAGCTGGCCATTGATCCCAGCGGCTATATCCAGTTCGCCTATGGGCATGATTTCCGCAGCGAACTGCTGAACTGGAAAAGCGAAGGGCAAAAGCAGGTTGAAGAACGAATGGATCGCGCGGCCAGGCGGACGCAGCGCGATGTAAACGCCGTAGATAACCAGGTATATCAAAACGCGGGCGCCAAGGATAACATCAAATTCATCGGCAATACCAGCGCCGCCATCACCGTGTTTGCGGGCATGCAGGGGCGCGTCAAATCCGATGCTTCCCGCATCAGCCTCAGCGGCAGCGGCGGCATACAGGCCGCTTTCAAGGGCGGATTTGGCTGGCAGGCGTTTATCGCAGGCTTCATTCCCGCCTTCTTGGCGATGGATATGACCTTTGCCATAGGCGCCACCTTTGGCCTTGGCCTGGAAGCCGACCTGCCCGATCTGAGCAACCCCAAGTTCCAGTTTAATAACGGCCTGGGGCTGACCATTGAAATGCTGGCCGAGCTGGGCGTAAGCCTGGGGCTTGGCGTGCGCGGCATGGCCAGCATTGCCATGCGCTTCTTCGGCAAGGTCGTTCCCAGGTTCACGCTGGGCACGCCGGTCAGCGCTTCGGTCGCGCTGGGCTTTGGTCTTGAGGTCGTAGCGCAGCTTTTCATCCTCAAATGGAAGCAAACACTTTGGAAGGGCAGCTATGTGCTGGATACCAACGCCAACGGCGCTTCTCTACAGGGGACGATGCCCACCATGGCCCAGTCCGCCACGGTCTACGCGGCCGTCAATACCCCCGCCAGCGCCAATAGCGTACTATCCGCGAAGAACGGCGGCGGCCTGCTGACCGATAAGGAAGAGGTGGTCTTCTCCCGGGTGGATAGCATGTCGCAGGAAATCCAGTACGTCACGCTTACCTCTTCCGGCGGAGACCGCTCCGCCACCTTTGGCTTCTGGATCACCCCCTCCACCGTCAGCGCCAGCCGCCAGGCCGAGCTGGTGTGGTACAATCTGGATCACCCGGCCAATCATGGCGTTGTCTATGCCAATGGCAGCGGCGATACCTATCGCCAGTCGCAAAGCACCGACTATGCCTTCGCGATCATGGGACACAAGAACGTCGTTGCCGTCAATGTGCTCAGCGGTAAATTCGCCAATAGCACCAGCCTTACGCCCGACACCAGCCGTTCCACCCTGGCTGTGCTGGAAACCATCGTGCTGGCGGACGGCACGCTGTCGCTGGCACTCTTCCGCAACGTCGTATCGCTTACGCAGACGGACGTGGCCTATTATTATCCCCAGGATCTCGTTACCGGCGGCCCGCAGGGCTTTACCCTTTCCATGCCGCTGATCCACCTGACCCATTACAATGACGGCGGCTGGTTTGCCAACGCCGCCTATAACCTCGAATTTGTTTCCAACGGCCACACCTCTCATGTGGTTTCTACCGATGTGCAGTTTCTGAATGGTCAACTGTCCAAGTCTTCCTACGTTTCGTATAATCCCGACGCCACCGACAGCGCTGGCAACCCCACCTCCATCACCCGCAAGCTGGCCATCGCCCGTCCCGGCGCGGTAACGGTGGACGGCACGCCCCGCACCCCCGAAAGCCTGTCCTGTTACTACCGGCTAAACGTATCCCGCGAAGCCTCGGATATTGCAGATGAGGGCACCACCCTGACCTTGCACATGAACGGTACCAAGCGCTTTCTGGATACAGACGTCATGTTCTTCTCCCCTCTGGTGGAATACGGCGCAATCCCCGATCAGGCGGATTATCTGTTCTACCTGAAAAACGGCCAGGCGGACGACGGCTCCGAGTGCTTCCGTTTGATGGGCATGCAGAGCAAGGGCTACAAAAACTATATCATCCGCGATTATGATGTGCCCATGTACGCGGAGAGCTTTAAGATCGTCACTGTGGACGACGGCTCAGAATACGGCATTACCTACCTGTACTGGACGGAGTGCGTCTCCCCCAGCGAGTATAACGCCAGCGAAAGCTATCAGGTCAAGTGCGTGCGCTTTGATCGCGCCAGCAACACCATGTCCGCCCCCTTCACGCTGGTGGAATTGTCGCAGATGCCCAGCAGCCTGTATATCCTGATGGACGGCTCAGGCTTCTACACCGCCGCACTGCCGGACAAGGATGCCCAGCAGGTGCCTGCCGATTCCGCAGCCGTCAGCCAGCAGCTGGTGCATTTCACCTTCAGCCTACAAACTGCGGTATCTCTCAACGGCGTTGCCTCCTATGATCCCTGCGTTTGCGCTGGCGAATACGCCTCGCTGCTCTTTGCGGTTAAGAACACAGGCAACCTGCCGGTATCGCGCTTCATGGTGGCCATTGTGGAAAGCGGCTCCTCCAATCCTGTGCAGACCATCATGGTAGACTGCCGCGATCCGCAAACCAACAGCGTTAACAGCCTGTTCACCACCGTGGCAGATTCCGCCTATTCAGTCAACCGTGTAGATAGTCTCTACGATGATATCAACGGCGACAACTGGCTGATTACCACCAGAACCCTGCCCACGCAAAGCATGCAAACCGCGTTCTATGCCAATGCCAACGATACCGTCACCCAGGTGCATACCAACTTGCTCATGCCCGACGACGTACATACCTACCGCGCTTCCTTCAAGGTACCGGACGACTGGACTGGCAAGGTGCAGTTGACCGCCATACTGGGTCAGGTCGTCGCGCTGACACACTACACCGCCTCCCTGTATGGCACCCCCGTTAACTCGCTGGACGTTGAATACGCATTCGATGAAAACGGCGAGCTGCTTTACAGCAACCAGAACGCCCCGTCCGCCATCGGCGTAAAGCGCGCCCAGGTAAGCGCGGCGGAATTCAGCAAGGATATCGGCTTGGGCGCAGGCGATTTGATGCTGGACTGCCAGCCCTATACCGATCTAAACGGCACGGAGTATGTGCGCGTCAACATTGTGGGCCGCTCCGAAACCGCCAGCACCGCCGCCCCCACCCTCACCGCCTCGCTAAACGGCACAACGGTGTTCACCTATCACTTTGCCAACGCCATCGACGAGGACTTTGGCTACACGCTGGATATCCCCGCCTTCAGGCTTCTGATGGGGCAAAGCAGCGGCGAAGTACTCTTTAGCGTGACGGATAACGAAACAGACGAAAACACCGTTGAATTCTCGGACTTTGACAACAAACGCACCGTTGTGCTGGGCGCGTCCCTGGGGCTTGCCCTCCAGCCATCCTCCATTACTGTTAAAGAGGGCGAAAACGCCGTCTTCTCCGTGGCCGCAACAGGCGGCGTGCAGCCCTACGCCTATCAGTGGCAGCGCTTCATCAATGGCCGCTGGGTAGATATCGATGGTGCGACAAGCGCCACGCTGGCAATCCCGGCCGTGTCCAAGAAGGACTATGGCGCAAGGGTTCGCTGTGCGGTACGCGACAGCCTGGGCGGCCATGTTGTATCGGATGAGGCCAAGCTGACCGTACAGGCCACTGTGCCTGTCACCGGCGATACCGCCCAGCCTGTGCTTTGGGCCGCGCTGCTGATTGTCGCTATCCTGCTGCTGTTTCTGCTGCGCCGCCGCGGCAAACAGCAGGATTAACCGCTGCATAAGAAAAGAGATTTTCATTTGAAACGCAAAGCTGCTTTTTCCCAGCGCGGACGAGGGCGCAAATACCGCTGCATCAGCAGGCGCGGCAGGGTGCTGCGCCTGTTGACGGCTGTATGCCTGTGCTGCGTCGCGGTGTTCTGTGCAGTCAACCTGATTCGTTACGCGCTGGATGCCCGCCACGCCAGGCTGGCCTCCGACGCGCTGCGTGAGGTTTATTACAGCCCCGATACCGAGCCGCCAAGCGCAAGCATCGCCCCAGCCCCCACCGCCACGCCTACGCCCGCCCCCATTGGCAAAGCCACCGCTGTGCCTGCCTATACCCCACCGCCCAATATGCTGCCCGCCGTCCGCTATCCAGACAATCCATCCGCCGCTGTCAGCAGCCGGTTCAAAAAGCTGCAACGGCAAAATTCAGATATCATCGGTTGGCTGAACATCCCGGACATGCTGGATGAGGCCGTGGTACAGCGCGACAACAGCTACTATCTGAACCGCGATTACCGGGGCTATCACAATGCCAACGGCGCAATCTTTCTGGATGAAGCCTGCCAACTGGACACTCGCCCATACACGCTGATTCTGTATGGGCACAACATGAAAACGGGCGCGATGTTTGGCAATCTGCGCAACTATGAAAACCTGCACTATTACAAGAACAATCCCTTTATCGCCTTTGATACGGCCTATGAAGATGGCAGCTATGTGATCTTCTCCGTCGCCACCATCGACGTAACCCCCGGCGGCCTGCGCTATGTCGATCTGGCCGCGCTCAGTTCGTTATCCATCGAGCCGCGTCAGGCAGCCATCACTGCGCTGAAAATGCGTTCCATTTATCAAAGCAGCCTGGATGTGCAGGCGGACGATCAATTATTATTGCTAATTACCTGCACCAAAGACGATAACGAACGCCGGGTGATCGCCGCGCGCCGCATCCGCACGGATGAGACTAGGGAAGCGCTAAACAGCGTTATCCAGCAAACCGCCAAGAAATAAAGCAAAACAGAGCCGCTGTGAAAAGCGGCTCTGTTGAGCCTGTCGAAAAAGACTTTTCGACAGGCTGGAAGCAGCCTGACGGCTGCTCCTCGCACCGCGCATGTCGCTGCTGCGGATTATATATGAAGGGGCTGCGGCCCCTTCATGCTTCCCAGGAGCTTAAACGAGGCTTCTTTGATCGTCTGAACAGAGCCGTTATAAAAAGCGGCTCTGTTTTTTTAACGCTGTTTATTTTGTTACACGCTGATATCCCGCCGGCCCGTGAGCTTAAAGAACAGCAGCAGGGACAGCACGCTCGTCACCGTCAGCACGGTAGAGTACGCGGCGGCATTGCCGAAGCAATCGCGGATGACCTCGGTATAGACCGAAACAGTCAAGGTCTGTGTGGAGCCGCGATACAGCATGATCGACGAGGACAGCTCGCTGATGACCGTTACCCAGCTCATAATCGCGCCCGAGATTACGCCGGGCATCATCATGGGCAGCGTTACCTCGGTGAAGGAGCGCAGCTCAGACGCGCCCAGCGACACAGCGGCTTCCTCAATGGAGGGGCTGATCTGGCTGATGATGGCCGTGCTGGAGCGGATGGTATAGGGCATGCGGCGCACGGTCAGGGCAATGATGATGATGGCCGCGGTGCCCGTCAGCGCCAGCGGCGGCTTGGCAAAGGCATACAGGAAGCAGATACCAAGCACGGAGCCGGGGATGATATAGGGCAACATGGTCAGCGTATCCACGGTGGTGGTGATGATGGACTTGCGGCGCACGGCCAGGTAGGCAATCAGCACGCCCAGCACAATCACCAGCGCGATGGCGCACAGGCCATACAGGTAGGTATTGGGGATGACCAGCTTGTTCTTAGAGAAGATCGTCTCGTAGTTTACAAGCGAAAACTGATTGGTAAAGATGCCGGGCGTGGACTCCTTGAGGAAGGAGGTGACGATCACCGTCAGCTGCGGCAGCATGGCCATGAGCACCACAAAGTATACGAAGACGTGGCACAGGATCTTGGGCAGCGTGCGCTGCGGACGGGGCAGCATGGGCTTGAGCGCCGACATGGAGTAGGAATGCCGGTGCGAAATCCACCGCTGCAGGAAGAAGAAGATCAGCGTAATCGCCATGATGATCACGCACAGCGCGGCGGCGAAATAGCTGTCGTTGGTCACCTCGCCCATGAACTGGTTATACAGCACCACCGGGAAGGTACGGTAGCCCTCGCCGATCAGCATGGGCGTGCCGAAATCGGAGAACACGCGCATGAACACCAGCAGGGAGGAGGCCAGCACCGTAGGCAGCACCAGCGGCAGAATGATGCCCGTAACGCGCTGGAAGTTGTTGGCACCCAGGCTTTCGGCCGCCTCGTTCAGGGAGTTATCCAGGTTTTGCAGCGCGCCGCAAACATACATATACACCAGCGGGAAGGACTGGAGCGAGAACACCAGCACAATGCCTGCAAAGCCGTATATGCCGCCAAACGACGTGCCAAAGATCGCGTTGATCCACTTGGTAAACAGGCCGTTGCGGCCCAGCAGCTGAATCCACGCGTACGCGCCGATGAAGGGCGGAGACAGGTAGCTGACCACAATGCAGATGTTCAACGCTTTGCTGCCCGCGATACGGTATTGGCGCGTGATGTAGGCAATCACAAGCCCCAGTGTCGCGCTGATCAGCGTGGATACGACAGTCACCTTGAAGGAGTTCAGCAACGTATTGGTGTAGTACTTGCGGGTAAAGAAGCGGGTAAAGTTAGCCAGCGTGAAGCTGTTATCGGCAGGGTTGACCACGCTCTTGTACATGATCAGCACCAGCGGGTACACCACAAAGATCAGGAAGATCGCCAGCACCAGCAGCGCCAGGAAGGTCCAGATCGGGGAATGCTTCTGTTTCATCGGCTCACACCCCTTCGCGGATCAGCGTGCTGCGCGTTTCCTTATTGAACACGTTTACCTTTTCGGGTACGATATTCAGGGCGATTTCCGTGCCGTCGGGGATGATCTCGCTCAGATCGCTGGGCACCACTACTTCGATTTCCTGCCCATCCTTGAGGGTTACAAAATAGTGCTGCGACATGCCCAGGAATACGCTGGAGCGCACCGTGGCGGGAATGCCCGGCTCGCCCGCAGGGCGAATGGTAAACTCCTCGGGACGCACGGCCACATCCACAGGGCCAGCCACATCCGCACGCAGCGTTTTAACTGGCACGCGATAGCCGCAGCCAAAGTCCACCACGCCGTCCTTCACGTCGGCGTTCAGGAAGTTACTAAGGCCGATAAAGTTGGATACAAATTCGTTGGCCGGGCGCTGATAGATATGCTTGGGCGTGCCGATTTGCTGAATCACGCCGCCGTGCATCACAGCGATACGATCCGAAATGGCCAGCGCTTCCTCCTGATCGTGGGTGACATATACGGTGGTAATACCCACCTGGCGCTGGATGCGCTTGATAACATTGCGCATTTCCACACGCAGCTTGGCGTCCAGGTTGGACAGCGGCTCGTCCATCAGCAGCACCTCAGGCTCGATGACGATGGCGCGCGCCAGCGCCACACGCTGCTGCTGACCGCCGGAAAGCTGGGCGGGCATGCGGTCGGCATAGCTATCGATTTTTACAAGCTTCAATATTTCATCTACCCGGCGATAGCGCTCCTCCTTGGGCACATGGCGATTTTTCAGGCCGTAGGCCACGTTGTCGCGCACGCTCATATGCGGGAACACCGCGTAATTCTGGAACACCATGCCCATGTTGCGCTTATTGGTTGGGATGCGGTTTACCACCTTGCCGTCCACGCGGATTTCGCCCGCTTCGATGGAGTTAAAGCCGATAATCATGCGCAGCAGCGTGGTTTTGCCGCAGCCGGATGGGCCCAGCAGCGTAAAAAACTCGCCGGGCTTAATCTCGGCGGACAGGCCCTGAATGACAATATTTTTCCCATACGCCTTGGTTACGTTATCTACCTGAATGGCAACGCTCATCGTGCTATCCCTCGTTTCAAAAATCGGGAAGCCTCGCGGCAGGCGCGGGGCTTCCCGGCGGATTTGATCTTTGGCTTTCGTAGGAATGCTATTCCCTGAAAGCGTTTTTTATTCCATGGTCATTTCCACATGGTCTACGTAGGTCTTTACGATTTCCGCCTTATGCTCGGCGATGTACTTGGCAGAGTAGGTATCAAACAGCTTGATCTCCTCGTTGGGGATCATCTTTTCGTTGGTGGGGATGCCCTGACGCAGCGGACGCAGGTTCAGCGCGGCGGCCACGGCGGTCTGGCTCTCTTCGCTCAGCACGAAATCAACAAACTTCTGCGCAGCTTCCATATGGGGAGCGCCCTTGATGATCTGCACGGACTGGCCGGGGAAGATGGTGCCTTCCACAGCATAGACAACCTTGACCGGCTGCTCGCCCTTGGCCTGCAGCTCCACGCAGGGATCCTCATAGCTCAGACCCACGGCATATTCGCCATTGGCTACGCCATTGTAAACCTGAGAAGAGGAGGAAGCGGTCTTGCCATCCAGATTGACCAGGAACTTATCGATAAAGTCCCAGGCTTCCTTGCTCATCGGATCGCCATTGCCCATGCCGTAGAGCATGCCGATCAGGCACTGGAAAGCGGAGGAGGAGTTGGCGGGGTCGGCGCTGATGATCTTGCCCTTCAGTTCGGGCTGGATCAGATCGGCATAGCCGTTCACTTCAATGCCCATTTCGGCCAGCAGCTTGGTATTGACAATCATGACGTTGGGCTCGGCGTAGGCGGGGTTGAAGCAGTTGGTGCCGTCGTTCTTGAACAGGGGCATCATCGCGTCGTTTTCGGTGGATACGTACACCTCGAACAGATCGCGGTTGGCGGCCAGCATGGTTTCGTCCGCAGCCCAGTGGATATCCACGGTGACGTTGCCGGTTTCCACTTCGCTCTTTACGCGCTGCAGCACTTCGCCGGAGGAGCCGGTGATCATTTCTACCTTGATGCCGGTCTTGGCTTCAAAGGCGGGGATTACGATGTTGTTCAGGCGTTCATTGCGGGCGCTGTAAATCACCAGCGTTTCGCCATCAGCCAGGGCAACGCCGCCCATGCACAGCAGAGAAAGCGCAAGAATAAAAGCCAACAGTTTCTTCATTTTCAGAAGACCGCCTTTCATATTTGGGCGTTTTTAGCCCATCTTTGATATAATTGTACACGGCTTTGTGCATTTTGTCAATACCACATTGACAGAATTTTGCTTTTCTACGTAAATTGTGCTTTTTCGAGCGCATAGAAATAGCGCCCGCGCAAGGGCGGGCGCCATGGCTGTTTTTTGAAATTTCAATTAATTATCGCCGCGATGATAGCGGATCTTCATATTCTCAGAGGCGTTGCGCAGCACCTGTCCCAGCGCTTTATCGGATTCGGCCTTGACCATTTCGGCAATCTTCTTGTTGGCCTCAGCCAGCAGGGCCGGATCGTTTTGCGCGGCGAACTTTTCGTCATATTCGCACAAAAGCTTTCTGGCCTTGTTCCAGACGGCGTTCTGATAGCGCTCGTCCAGCAGAATCGCCTTGAAATAGTGCGCGTCGGTCAGGGCGGCAATCAGGCGGCTGTGCCAATACATGCTGTCGGTGGAAACAGTATCCTTTGTGGCACTGAAATAGGCCGGCAGGCTGTCCACCGCCGTATACAGCGGGAAGCAGGCCGTAAAGCCGCTGCCGCCCATGGAAAACCACTGCACACCCTTGAGCGCGTCTGGCATATAGCCACGGATCTGCATGATGCCGCACACATCGCTGTTGGGCACGCCGATGGTGCGATACTTGCCATGGAAGGCCGCCGTTTTGTCATAGGGATCATAGGGCGTGCCCTGATAGTGCGAGCCCAGCAGATAGCGGATATCCTCGACCGTGATCCTGCGCTCGGGCACAAAGGACCAGGGCAGGTCGTTGCTTTCGGGGGTGAAATTTGCGTTGGGGCCATCCCAGCGATAGGTACGCTCCAGCAGATACCGGGCCATAAACCAGGCTCTGGGCGTGTTGTAGATATGGTCGCTGTCGCTTCTGGAGCCAAAAGCCAGGCGGGGATTGAAGCCATCGCCAAGACCAGTGTAGAGGTGGTTTCTCTCCACAAAGTCTTTTAGATCGGCCGAGCAAAGGTTCTCCTTGCCCGCGCCGTAAGCGTCCTCAAAGTCAAAATGATCCAGGCCGAACTGGTTGGGCATGATGACCACACGGTCGTCCGGCACGCGCTTGGCAATCCAGTGGTGCCCGCCGATGGTTTCCAGCCACCACACCTCGTTTTCATCGGCAAAGGCCATGCCGTTAGGCTCATAGGTGCCGTACTGCTCCAGCAATGCGCCCATGCGCAGCACGCCTTCGCGGGCGGTATGGATATAGGGCAGGATCACCGTCACCAGATCCTCCTCGCCCAGGCCGCCGGGCACCTCCTTTTTGCTGCCCTTTCTGGGCTGATACGCCACATAGGGATCGGCCCCCAGCACCCGGGGATTGGAGGTAATGGTCTCGGTAGCCGTCATGGCCACATTGGCGGCGTTAATGCCGCAAGCCGGCCACACGCCGTGCGTTTGGGTCACATTGGGCGCCACGGTATAGCGCATGGGATCGTCGGGCAGCTCCACCTTCAAATGCGAAATCACGGTTTTATAGGTTCGTTTCTGATCCTTGGGCTGAACCACAATCAGCCGCTTGGCCTCAAAGCCGCCGTCATCGTTGCGCGAAATCAGCGTAGAACCGTCGTTGGTAGCCAGCTTGCCGGCCAAAATCGTCGTGCAGGGCATTGTTTCTATCTCCTTATGTACAGTTGATTATCAGCGGGTACGGGAATATTGTATCACTTTCTGCCCGCATATGCCTATGCCGCCGCCCTAAAAAACACGATAAAAACACAGGAAGCTTTTCAGCGCTTCCCGCCAAGCATGCAAACCCGCAAAAAAAGCCTATCCATTTGGACAGGCTTGTCTGATGGTGCGGCCGACGAGACTTGAACTCGTACAGGTTTCCCTACACGCCCCTCAAACGTGCGCGTATGCCGATTCCGCCACGGCCGCATGCATTCACAATGCAATAGCTATTATATAATATCCGCCGTCGGTTGTCAACCAGTTTTTTGCAGGGCAGGCAACTTGGATTGAATGTGCGGCAAAAATACGGCGGATTCGGGGCTTTCGCGTTGATTTTTAGCGCTATTTCATATATAATGATGGTATTCTTGATTGCCGGGAGGGGTCTATGGAGCGCCGTATCTATTCCGCCAAAATGCGCCGTCTTGCCGCGCAGGCCTATAAACGGCATCCCATGCAGCTATGCCTGTGGGTGCTTGAACAGATTGCGCTGCGCGCTGTAGCGCTTTCGCCCCTGTATATCGCGTTGCGCCTGGGATACTCGATGACCGCAGCGCTGATCCTCTGCCTGGCTCTGTACCTTTTAATGATTTATCCCCTGCGCTTTCGCGCTGCGCTGACACTTACGCGCATGGTGCGTTTGACTGACGCCAGCAGACTGCGCCCTGCCTCCTACCCTGCCCGCGTGGGCGCGGGCGCTCTGCGGCTGCTGCTGGGCGGCGTATGGGGTATGCCCTTTGCATTCTTGATTTACCGGCTGTACCAGTACATTTTCGTACTGCCCGGCTCGCGTTTCAACCATGACTTCCTGGCGATCGGCGCGTTTTTGGGGGCAGCCAGCGAAGAAATGCAAATGGCTGTTGGCACCCTCGTGTTTTTCGGGCTCATTTTTATGTCGCTTTTGCTGTTTCTCTATGGCTGGTGGCGCGGCGCTGCCTACGATTTTCAGCTGGTAGGAAACATCTCTCCCATCCACGCCCTTCACAATGCCCGCCGCGCGCGCCGTTTGCCCCATGTGCGCAGCGCCTTGCGCAAAAACGCGCTGATTCATACGCTGCTCTGCCTGCCGCCTATCCTGTTGCCGCCGCTGGCGCCCTATCTGCACCTGCGCGCCATGCTGACGGGTCACGCCATGGAGGATTTGCAGCTATTGTATGTATTTTTCCAGGCAGGCATGGTTTCGGGCGGGGTAATCTACATCGCCGCCGGGCTGTTCCTGCTGCTGTATCTGCCCTTCCTGCCTTATCGAAAGCTGCGCAACGCAGCCGTTGTGGTGAACGCCTATGCCGATGTGCGCTGACGCCGCGATGCGGCTGGACCGCCTGCTGACCACGCTGGCCGTAGGCTCTCGCAGCCAGGTAAAAACCATGCTGCGTGCAGGGCGCGTGACAGTCAACGGCCAGGTTGTGCGCAGCGCGGACGCGCATGTGCAGCCAGGCGACAGGCTGACGCTGGATCAGCAGCCGTTGGATGCGCGCACGACCCGCCATGTGCTGCTCAACAAGCCCTGCGGCGTGCTGACCGCCGCGCGTGATTCCAAGCAGCCCACCGTGCTTGATCTGCTGCCGCCCGCCTATCGCGCCTGCGGCTGCATGCCGGTGGGCAGGCTGGATAAGGACACCTCGGGACTGCTGCTGCTGACCACGGACGGCGAGCTGGCTCATCGCCTGCTGTCCCCCAAGCGCCATGTGTGGAAGTGCTACGAGGCCACGGTGGACGGGCCGCTAAACGCGCAGGATACCGCCGCCTTCGCCGCCGGGCTTGAACTATCCGATTTTACCGCCCTGCCTGCGGAGCTTGAGATTCTGCGCTCATCCCCGCAGGAGGCCGTTGCTCAGGTACGGGTGCGGGAGGGCAAGTTTCACCAGGTGCGGCGCATGTTCGCCGCCCGCGGACGCACGGTCACAGCGCTGCGCCGTCTGTCGCTGGGGCCGCTTACGCTGGACGCATCGCTGCAGCCCGGCGAATACCGCGAATTAACCGCCCAGGAGCTGACTGAGCTGCTTGCGGCGGTATCAAAAGAGGACGCTGAATGAACGATCATTATTACACCGAATCGCCAAGCAGCAAAAGCCACCCGGCCGAAGCGCGCTTTGACTATCGCGGGCGCGCGTTTACGCTGATCTCCGACGCGGGCGTATTCTCACGCGGTGAATTGGACAGCGGCACACGCATCCTGCTTTCCGCCCTGCCTGATCGCCTGCAGGGCCGCGTGCTGGATCTTGGCTGCGGCTGGGGGCCGGTGGGCGTGGCACTGGGCGCGCTGTATCCCGATTGTCAAATCGTCTTTACCGACGTCAACCTGCGCGCGCTGTCGCTGGCCGAGCAGAACGCCAAAGCCAGCCAGGTGACGGGTACGTTTATCCAAAGCGACGGCTTTGCGGGCATCGACGGCATGTTCGATTACATCATCACCAATCCCCCCATCCGCGCGGGCAAGGAGACGATTTACCGCATGTTCGCCGACAGCGCGGCGCATCTGAATCCCAACGGACAGCTATACCTAGTCATCCGCAAGCAGCAGGGCGCGCCCTCGGCGCTCAAATACCTGAGCACCCTGTTTGTCTCTGCGGAGGTCATTGAAAAAAGCGGCGGCTACTGGGTGATCCGCTGCATGAATGGAGGCGCAACTTGATGAAGTACGACAAAGCATTTTTTGACGCTGGCATTGAGCGCAAGCACACCCGCTGCGTAAAATGGGACACGGGCTTTATCGGCCCAGACGATCTGCCCATGTGGGTGGCGGACTGGGATTTTGCCTGCCCCGAGCCTATTGTACAAGCCCTGCGCCAGCGCGCGGAACATGCCTGCTATGGCTATAACTGCGACGATCCGCGCGACGCGGCCGCCTTTTGCGGCTACTGGCAGCGGCACCATGGCGTAACCATCGCCCCGGAGCAAACCTATATGCTGCCCTGCGTGGTCACAGGGCTGAAGCTGGCCGCCCGCGCGTTCACCAAGCCTGGCGATGCGATTGTGCTGATGCCGCCCGTGTACGGTCCTTTCCGCCAGTCCATCGTGTGCAATCACCGCAAGCCTGCCGCCGCCCCGCTTGTGTCCGACGCGCAGGGACGCTACTCCATGGATTACGCCGCTATCGAAGCGCAGCTCAAGGCCGGGTCGCGCTGCGTGTTCCTGTGCAACCCGCATAATCCCGTTTCCCGCGCCTGGAGCCGGGAGGAACTGCAGCGTCTGCTGAACCTGTGCCTTGCCTATCAGGCCGTGCTGGTGTCGGATGAAATCCACGCTGATTTCGTCTACCAGCCCAATCATTTCGTATCGGCGCTGACGCTGGAAGGCAACGAGCAGTGCGTGCTTGCCCTTGCCGCCGCCAGCAAAACCTTCAATGTGCCTGGTCTTCAGCAGGCCATGGCCATGTCTCACAATGCCCAGCTGCTTGCCGCCCTGCGCGAGGAGGGCGAGTGCGCGGGCGTCACCAGCGGCAACAGCTTCGCCCTGCCCGCTACGCAGGCGGCGTATACAGAGTGTGACGACTGGCTTCGCGGCCTGAAGGATTATCTGGAAGAAAGCCGCTCCATCCTGACCCGCGCCGTGCCGCAGCTCTTGCCCAGGGCCGTGCTTTCCCCCATTGAGGCCACATGCCTGTGCTGGCTGGATCTGCGCGCCTATGCCCCCACCTGCGAGGAATTGCAGCGCCGGGTCAAGAAGCATCACCTGGTGCTCAACGACGGCACCTTCTTTGATGAAACGCTGGGCCAGGGCTTCCTGCGGCTCAACTTTGCCTGCCCGCACGCGCGGCTGCTGGAAGGTCTCAAGCGCCTGGCCGAAGCCATGAACGATCCCGAATAAAACAAAAGGAGACTATAAAAAAATGGATGCTAAACTAAACGCCATTATCGAATCCATGCACGATGAAATGATCGATACCCTGCAAAAATGGATCCGCGTACCCAGCGTCAAAGGTGAAGCTGCGCCCGGCGCGCCCTTTGGCAAGGAAGTGCGCAGCATGCTGGATATGGCTCTGGCCGATTGCGAACAGATGGGCTTTAAGACGCAGAACTTTGACGGCTATATCGCCCATGCCGATCTGGGCGAGGGCAGCGATGAAGACGCGCTGGCCATCCTGGCGCATCTGGACGTGGTGCCCGAGGGTGACGGCTGGAAGTATCCCCCCTACGGCGCGGTGATTGAAAACGGCCGCATGTACGGCCGCGGCACCAGCGACGACAAGGGCCCCGCCGTGGCCGCGCTGTACGCCATGAAGGCCGTCAAGGACGTGGGCATCCCCCTGCGCCGCAAGGTACGCCTGATTCTGGGCTGCGATGAGGAAAGCGGCTGGGAGGATATTGCGCACTACAACAAGGTGGCCACCATGCCGCGCATGGGCTTCAGCCCTGACGCATCCTACCCCATCATCAACATCGAAAAGGGCATCTGCCGGCTGGAGCTGCACGGCGTGCTCTCCAACGAGGGCCTACAGGTGATCGCCTTTAACAACGGCGAGCGCCCCAATGTAATCCCCGGCCGCGCCTCCGCGCTGGTGGCGGGCGACGCCGCAACCGTTGCGCAGGCCGAAGCTGCCGCCAAGAAGCTGGATATCCCCGCCGAGGTGCAGCTGACGGACAAGGGCGTATCCATCACCGTGACCGGCATCAGCGGCCACGCCGCCTATCCCGAAACCGCCCGCAACGCCAACGGCGAAATGCTGCTGCTGCTGCGCGAACTGGGCGTGCAGGGTGATCTTCGCCTGCTGGCCGATAAGATCGGCCTGGATTACAAGGGCGAAGGGCTCGAAATCAGCGTGTCGGACGGCATCAGCGGCTACCTAACCTGCAACCTGGGCATTATCCGCGCCGGCGAGGGCGGCGTATACGCCACGCTGGATATCCGCTATCCCGTGATGACCAATCCCGATATGATTATCAAAAACGTATCCGCCTCCCTGCCCGGCATGCGGGTGGAGGCCATGGAGGTAAAGGAGCCGCACCATGTGCCCGCAGGCAGCGAGCTGGTGCAGAATCTCCTGGACGCTTATCACGAGGTAACGGGCTATGAACGCAAGTGCCTCTACACCGGCGGCGGCACCTATGCCCGCTCGCTGCAGGAGGGCGTAGCCTTCGGCGCATCCTTCCCGCAGGATGAGGATCTGGCGCACCAGGCCAACGAATACGCCGATATCGAAGGCTTGTATAAAAACATTAAAATCTTTGCTTTGGCTATTGTAAAATTGGCGGGAAAAGCGTAAAATAGGGTTGACTAATCTATCATTTTTCTAAGGAGGAATCCTTCCTTGCAAAAGAATGAAATCATCACCTGTATCAATTGCCCCATGGGTTGCCGCATGGAAGTAACGCTGGAAGACGGCGCGGTTGTATCCGTCAATGGCAACACCTGCAAGCGCGGTGATCTGTACGCCCATCAGGAGTGCACCCAGCCCCTGCGCATGATCACCGCCGTGGCTCCCGTGGCGGGCAGCGTGGCTCCCGTAAGCCTCAAGACCCGTACCCCCATCCCCAAGGCCAAGATCGACGAATGCATGCGCGCCATTGACGAGCTGCAGCTCAAAGCCCCCATCAAGGCCGGCGATGTGCTGATCGCCAACGTGGTAGGCACTGGTGTGGACGTTATCGCCACCAAGTCCGTGCTGTAAGCGCGTATCGAGTCCGTGGTTTTCTTACGCGCCGCTTTCGATCGTCGGGAGCGGCGTGTTTTGCGTATCGGAAAGGAGCTGCTTTCATGTCTTTAGCGCCCATTCTGCTTTATCCTGCCTTCCGCTACGGCGCGGCTACCCCCTGGGGCGGCGATCAATTAAAAACCCGCTATGGCAAACCAGCGCCTGACACGCGCACTGGCGAAAGCCTGGAAATGAGCGTCATCCCGGGACTGAACTCCACCGACGCGCAGGGAACGCCGCTGAGCGAGCTGCTTGCGCGCTATGGCGCGCAGCTGACAGGCACGCAGATAACCGGCGAGTTTCCGCTGCTGCTAAAGCTCCTGGACGCCAAGCAAGCGCTGAGCGTGCAGGTGCATCCGGACGATGCTTACGCTCAGGCGCATGAAAACAAGTTAGGCAAAACCGAAGCCTGGATCATCCTGGCCGCCGAGCCGGGCGCGCAGCTGGTATACGGCCTGCGTCCGGGCGTTACGCGCGATATGCTGCGCCAGGCCTTTGAAACCGAGGCGCCGCTGGAGCCGCTTCTGCGCTTTGTGCCCGTACAGGCTGGCGATGTGTTTTACATTCCCGCCGGCATGGTGCATGCCATTGGCGGCGGCATCCTGCTGTATGAGATTCAGCAGTCCAGCGACGTTACCTATCGCTTTTATGATTGGAACCGCACCGATGCGCAGGGCAACAAGCGCCCGCTGCACATCCGTCAGGCGCTGGATGTGGTGCGGCCAGAGCTGCAATTGGAAGCTGTGCAGCCGCAGCCGCTACCCGACGCGCACTGCCGCCGCGAGCTGCTGCTGGATACCCCCTATTTTCGGGTGGAGCGTCTGAATGATTGCCAGGAGGTGCCCTTCTCCGCCCATCCTGAGGCCTTTTCTGTGCTGACGGCGCTGTCGGATGGGCAGCTCTCCTGCCCCGAGGGTCGGCTCTTCTGCGCCCTGCCCGCCGGGCAAACCGTGCTGATTCCCGCCGACTGCCTGCCCTTTACCCTCAGCGGCGGCACATTTTTGATTTCCGCGCCGCGCGCATAAAAGCTGAAAGAAATTGTAAAATATCTGTGTATAGCGCTTTTGCGCTTGCTTTGAACATCATTATTTGTTATAATAGGTCTGTATTTTACCGGAGGTTCTATGTCCGAAAGCATTTTTCAGCAGCTATCCGCCCTGCTGCCCGCCGGATGCGTGCGTGAAAACGTCACACTGGCTCCCTACACCACCATGAGAACTGGCGGCCCAGCCGCCCTGTTTGCGGAGCCGAGAAACGCGCAGCAGCTTGCGCACGTTCATCAATGGGCGCAGGAGAAGGGTCTTTCCCTGCTGATATTGGGCAACGGCTCCAACCTTTTGATCGCGGACAGCGGCTTTGACGGGCTGGTGATCCACCTGGGACGCGCGCTGAGCGAAGTCTCTGTATTTGCAAATACGCTGACGGCACAGGCAGGCGCATCGCTGGCCGCCGCCGCGCGCGCCGCTGCACAGGCCAGTCTGACCGGTCTGGAATTTGCCGCGGGCATCCCCGGCTCCATCGGCGGCGCGGTGTGCATGAACGCCGGCGCTTACGGCGGAGAAATCGCACAGGTGATCGTCTCCGCCTGCGTGCTTACGCCCGAAGGCGTGCGCACGGTAAGCAAGGAGGAGCTATCGCTTGGCTATCGTTCCAGCGCCGTGATGCAAAACGGCTGGGTCGTCTTGGAAGCCACGTTTGAATTACCCCCCGGCAGCCCCGATGAAATCAAGGCCACGATGGCCGATTTGGCCGCGCGCCGCCGCGAAAAACAGCCGCTGCAATATCCCAGCTGCGGGTCGTTTTTCAAGCGTCCGGTTGGATATTACGCCGGCGCGCTGATTGAGCAGGCCGGCCTCAAGGGCTATCGTGTGGGCGACGCGCAGGTAAGCGAAATGCACGCGGGCTTTGTCATCAATCGCGGACACGCCACATCGAGCGAAATCTATCGCCTGATGCAGGAGGTGCAGTGCCGCGTGCAGGCACAGTTCGGCGTAACGCTGGAGCCGGAGGTTCGCCTGATCGGCCATTTTGAAGCATGAGCTTTTCCACAGAAGTCAAGCAGGAGCTTGTATCCCTGCGCATTGAAAAAAGCTGCTGCATGCTCAGCGAATTAAACGCGCTGACCCAATCCTGCGCCTCGATGACCCTGCATGGGCGCGGGCAGGTTTCCATTGCGTTTTCATCCGAGAACGTCACAGTGGCCAAGCGTGTCTTCATCCTGCTGAAAAAGCGGCTGGAAATCAACGCCACCCCGCACTTTAACAAGGTAGAACGCTTTGGCGGCCGCCGCGTGTGCGTGATCCGCCTGTCCCAGGGCGATACCCGCAAGCTGATGCTGTCCCTGCACATGCTGCATGAAAGCGAGCAGGGCGAGGTATATCGCGGCCTGCCCCGCCGCGCGCTGACGCGCAAGTGCTGCCAGCATGCTTTTTTGCGCGGCGCTTTTTTAGGCGAGGGCTCCGTCACCGCGCCCGAGCACGGCTATCACCTGGAATTTGTATGCAACAGCGAGCCCCGCGCGCAGGCGCTGTCTCAGCTGCTTACCCGGTGCGAATTGGATTGCGCCATCATGCAGCGCCGCGGCGCGCACATTGTGTATCTCAAGCGCAGCGGGCAGATTTCCACCCTGCTGGGGCTTATGGGCGCTACCCGCGCCATGATGCACTATGAAAACATATTGGCGCAGCGCAGCCTGCATGAAAGCGTGCTGCGCGCCACCAACTGCGACCACAGCAACATGCTGCGCCAGCTATCCGCCGCCCAGCGGCAGATCTCCGCGCTGCAATATTTAGAAGCGCGTTCTCTGCTTGCCGCCCTGCCTCCCGCCCTGCGCGAAACGGCGGAGCTGCGCCTGAAGAACCCCGACGCCTCGCTGGAACAGCTGGGCGAAATGCTGGATCCGCCGTTGGGTAAATCCGGCGTAAACCACAGACTACGAAAAATAATGCAGTATGCGCAAGCCTCCGGCGCGCCCGTACTTAATGGAGATGATCAAAATGATGACCCTGAAGCTGTCCCTCAAGCATAATTGCCCCTTTACGCAGGAAACCGCCGCACGCTTTGCGCAAATGCTTTCCCGCTATGAAGCCTCGGTGCTGCTGTGCGACGCGCACCGCACCATCAACGCAAAATCCCTGCTTGGCATCCTGTCGCTGGGCTATATCCAGCAGGAAACCCTGGAAGCTGTGATCGACGGCCCGGACGAGCAGGCCGCCGCCCAGGCATTGCAGGATTATTTTTCCAATTGATTTTTAAATACCTCATTTTATCGCCGCAGGGCCGCTCCTTCATCCTGCACAACGCTGCCGCTGGAGATCATGCCGCGGGTGATGCAAAATGGCCATCCGCTTTTTCCGATGAGAATAAGGCTCTCCGCCTGCAAAAAACAAAAAGGGTCGCCCTTCCACGCGCCGTCAGGCAGCAGGAAGGGCGACCCTTTTATCTCTGTTTTACGTTTACTCATCCAGCAGAACGTCGCTCTGCGTCTTTCTAAACTCCATGGGCGAAAAGCCGCATTCGCGCTTAAAGGACACGCAAAAGTGCGATTCGTTTGCATAACCGCAGGAAAGCGCCACCTGCTCCAACGGCAACGAAGTATTCAGCAGCATATACTGCGCCTGCTCCGTGCGAATAATGGCCAGCATTTCGCGGGGAGATTTGCCGTAGACCTCTTTAAACGCTCGAAAGAGCTGCGAACGGCTGAGGCCAATGAACGCCGCTAACTGCTCCACCGTGACCTTTTGATTCAGGTGAGAGCGCATGTACGCCGCGGCCTGATCGCAATAGCGCATGGACAGGGTGGAAGCCTTGATGCTCGTTTCCCCCGCCCAGGAGAGAAAATTCAGCATATCGCCCGCAATAATGGAGCGCATGGATACGATATCCGCGCACTTGGGGATATCGTGCAGAATGCGCTGATAGGAGCGCTGAAGCTGCTCATCCCCGCTCATTTCCCATATAGGATGGCTCTCGCTCAGCCCCATGGCGGCAATCATCCGCAGCGCATCCGCCCCGCGAAAGCCCAGCCAGGCATACGTCCAGGGATCATGCGCGTCCGCTTCATAATAAGCTGTTTTGCCCTGCCAGATCAGGAATCCCTGCCCGGTATGCAGAACATAGCGCTTTCCTTCCTGCTCAAAAAAGCCACAGCCGGAAAGGATGATATGAAACAGAAAGCACTCATGCGCCATCGGGCCGAAACTGTGCCGGGGTTCGCAGGCCATATAGCCGCTGCGTCTGAGCAGAATATCCATCCTTCCGCCTCCTTATCGCCCCAGCTATTTCGCCATGCGCACGACAAACTCCTGCTTTAGCCCTTGACCGCGCCCAGCATAACGCCCTTCACGAAGAAGCGCTGCATAAACGGATACAGGCACAGCATGGGGAAGGACGCGATCACAATCAACGCGTACTTGATGGTTTCCGTCAGCAGCAGCGCCGTAGCGGTATCCTCCCCGCCGCCGCCCTGCTCGGCAAAGTCATTGCCGGAGAAATAGCTGCGCATGATCAGCTGCAACGGATAACGCATGCGATCGCGCAGATAGATCAGAGCGCTGAAATAGGAGTTCCAATGCGAAACGCCATAATACAGGATCATCACAGCCACGATGGGCATGGACAACGGCAGCACCAATTGCAGCAGGATGGTCATCCAGTCCGCGCCGTCAATACGCGCAGCCTCGTACAATTCGCCCGGGATAGAGGTCTGGAAATAGTTTTTCATGATCAGCATGTTCCATGCGCTGATCGCGCCGGGCAGCACCAGCGCCCACACGGTATCCATCAGGCCCAGCCTTTGCACAGTCAGGAAGGTGGGTACCAAGCCGCCCGAAAAGAGCATGGTGAAGGTGAACAGGAACGTGATGCCCTTGCGCGCGCCGAAGGTTTTCTGCGAGAGCGGGAAGGCGGCCATGATGGTCATCACCAGGTTGATGCTGGTGCCAATCAGGGTGTATAGGATGGTGTTGCCATAGCCGCTGAGAATCAGGGAGTTGTTAAACACGTGCTCATAGGCAACCTTGGTCATGCCCTTGGGGAAAAGCACCACCTTGCTCTGCACCACCAGCAGCGGCGACGAAACCGAGCAGCTGACCACATAAATCAGCGGATACAGCACTACCAGCATCATCACGATCAGGATGCTGGCGTTGACAACATCAAAAACCACGTCTCCCCGAATGCGCTTAATAGCGGTCGAGGAAGTTTTTTTCGCGGTAGTCATAACAAATCGCGCCTCCTTACCACAAGCTCACTTCGGAGATTTTACGGCTAATAAAGTTCACGGTGCAAATCAGCACCAGATTGATGACAGAGTTAAACAGGCTGATGGCGGTGGAGAAGGAATAGTTGCCATCCTTAATGCCCTGCGTATACACATAGGTAGCCAGCACCTGCGAGGAGGTGCGGTTCAGGTCGTTCTGCATGGCGTAGGCTTTTTCAAAGCCGACGTTCATCACATGGCCGACGTCCAGGATAAACAGCGTAACCGCGGTGGGAATCAGCACAGGCAGGGTGATATACCAGATTTTTTGCAGCTTGGTTGCGCCGTCCAGCGTGGCCGCCTCATAATGCTGCGGATCGACATTGGACAACGTGGCCAGATAGATGATGGACCCCCAGCCGGCGCTGGACCACACGCCGGACCAGACGTACATGTGCGGGAAAGCGGAGGCGCTTTCCATGAAGGGAATGGGCTCGCCGCCCAGCATGCCGATGAGCATATTCACCACGCCGCCCGAACGCATCAGGGCAGAGGGCGCGGCAAACATCTGCTGCATAATACCCACGACGACAATCGTGGAAATAAAGTGCGGAGCATAGGTAACAACCTGTACCGTTTTCTTGAGCTTCGTGCTGCGCAGCTCGTTCATCATCAGCGACAGCAGCAGGCAGCAGGGAAATTTGGCCAGCAGCGAGTAAAGGCTCAGGCTGATGGTGTTGCCGATAATCTGCAGCGAATAGGACGAGCGCAGGAAGCGTTGAAAGTGCTTGAACACATTCACCTGGCCGCGGGAGGAAGCCCACGGGCTGCCCCAGATGCCCTTGGTCGGCTTGAAATCTTTAAAGGCAATCTGCACGCCCAGCATAGGCCAATAGTGGAATAGAATCAGATAAACGACCGGCAGAAGCACAAGCAGATAAAGCTGCCAGTTGGCAGCCATTTCATTTCTCAGCCGCTGCGTCCAGCTTTTCCGGCCGGGCACTTTCAAATTTGTAGTCATGATTTGAAGCTCCTTGTTTACGGCGTCAGGATTATAAGGAGATCGGGGGCACAGCGCGACATGTGCCCCCGATCGACGGTTGCTTTACTTCGTCTCGAGCATACGATCCAGCGCAGTCTGATACAGGTACATCATGTCTTCCAGACCGAGGCTTTCGATCTGCTGCACATATTCGTTCCAAACGGCGTCGTCGTTAACGTCCTTGGTGCCCTTGATGAAATCAGCGCGCCAAACGTCATGGCAGTTGGTGTTGATATCAGCCTTGAGGGCAGACACTTCTTCCGCTTCCTCGATGGTGAAGTTGAACAGCCAAGCCTGCTGGTTGGTGTAGGGCGCCAGCTTCTGAGAGGTTTCGTAGCCCAGGCCGCGGCACTGCGCGCCGGGGAAGGTTTCATCGGTGAACCAGCAGGGCACGTTGCCGGAGGCATAGCAGGACACCTGAGCAGTAACGAGGTCGTAGTTGGTGTTTTCATTCACCTGATCCAGGATATAATCGTTCCAGGTGGGCAGATTCTGCTCGTTGTAGTGCCAATCTTCGCCTTCCTTGCCGAAGTTGATCAGCAAGCTGCCTTCGTAGGTGTACAGGTTGTCAATCCACTTGACCAGCATTTCGGGCTGCTTGCAGTTGGCAGAGATGACGAAAGCGCCCTTGTAGATGCCGCTGTCGGTGGTATTCCAGGCCTTGTAGCCATCCGGGCCCTGGATGGGTTCGTCCATGCCGATATAGTCGGCTTCATCGATGCCAGCAGCCGCCAGGGAGTGATAGGCCAGGCCGAAGATCTGGTTCTGGCTGCCCAGAGCCACCATGGAGGAGGTCTTCAGAGAAAAGATGTTGCTGTCGATCAGGTTGTTGGTGTACAGCTTGTTCAGGTAGGACAGCATTTTGCGGTATTCTTCGGTGGTGTATACATAGCGCACCTTGGTCTCATCGGCAGGATCGGCATCCACGCACAGATCCTCGCGGCCGCGGTTGTTGATGCCGAACGCGCCGGAGAACAGGTTCATAATACGGGTGAGGCTGTTGGAGGTGATGCCCACTTCGTCGCCGGGATCGCCGTTGCCGTTAGCGTCGTTATCGCGGATGAGCACCAGCAGATCGTACAGTTCATCGGTCGTCTTGGGCGCGCCGGTCGTCCAACCGACGTTTTCCATCATGTGCTTGTTGAAGTAGAAGTTGGGCAGAATGCGGGAAGAGATGCTGTCCTTCAAGGTCGGGGTGGCATACAGCGCGCCCGTCTCAGGATCCAGCATGGAACCCCAGGCGTTCATATCGTCCATCTTCTGGCACAGGTTCGGGGCATACTCGCGAACCAGTTTGCTGATATCCAGAAACATGCCTTCGGGGCCGTACTTTTTCAGCTGCGTATCGGTGATATTGCAGCGGAAGAAGGCGTCCGGCAGCACAGAGGGATCGCCGCCAGCCAGCGTGATGCCCAGCTTATCCTTCATTTCGTTCAGGGTGTAGAGCTCCCACTTGATGTGGACGCCGGTCGCTTCTTCCAGGTACTTCCAGCACTTCATGTTTTCCCAATCGGTCTGGAAGGTGGGGTTGTACGCGGCCCAGAAGGTGAATTCCACGGGGTCCTCGGAGACGCGGTTCAGCTCGGCCATCGCCACGGTGGGCAGCAGCAGAGCCAGCGCAAGCAGCAGAGCCAGGATCTTTTTCATGTTTCGTTGCCTTCCTTTCGTTTTTTAAACGGTCTATCTCAACCCGGAAACGCCATGCGTTTCCGTTTGATTCGCTTAGTGATACTCAGGCAGCCAGCCCTTGTGAGCCTCGATCATATCATCGCACAGCGCCACGATATCGTCAATGGACAATTCGCTTTGCATATGCGGATCCATCAGCGCAGCCTGATAAATGTATTCCTTCTTCAGGGTCTTGGCGGCCTCGATGGTCAGCAGCTGTTCGTTGATATTGGTACGGTTCAGCGCCGCGCACTGCTCAGGCAGATCGCCCACATAGCAGGGCGTTACGCCTGAGCCATCCACCAGGCAGGGTACCTCCACGCAGGCGTTCTGCGGCAGGTTGGTGATCAGCCCCGTGTTGATCACGTTGCCGCCGATCTTGTAGGGCGTATTGGTTTCCATGGCGGCCATGATATGGCTGGCATACTCGCGGGACAGCTCATGGCGCAGGTTGGGATTGTTGGTCAGCTCGTCGCGCTGCGTAGCCCATTTTTCAATGTTCTTGATGCAGCGGCGCGGATACTCATCCAACGGGATATTGAAGCGCTCGATCAGCTCGGGATACTTATCCTTGATAAAATAGGGCGTGTATTCGGCGCTGTGCTCGCTGGATTCCGTTACATAGTAGCCAAAGCGCTTCATAATTTCATAGCGCACCATGTCCTCATGTTTTTCCGTGCGAGCCAGGGCGCGGCGCTTGATTTCGGGATACAGGTCGTTGCCGTCCTTATCGCGGATATCCAGCAGCCAAGCCTGATGATTGATGCCCGCAATCAGCGTGCGGATGGTCGGATCATATTCCATGCCAAGGCCAGCCAGCAGCCGCTTGGCGCACACCTGCACGCTGTGGCACAGGCCCACCGTCTTGATGGGGGTGTAGCGCTGCATATAGCCGGTCAGCATGGCCATGGGATTGGTATAGTTGAGGAACCACGCGTCCGGGCAAACCGCAGCCATATCATCGGCAAAATCCTGCATCACGGGAATGGTGCGCAGAGCACGGAAGATGCCGCCAATGCCCAGCGTATCGCCGATGGTCTGGCGCAGGCCGTACTTCTTGGGCACTTCAAAGTCCGTTACCGTGCAGGGCTCATACAGACCCACCTGAATGGCGTTAATCACATAGGATGCGCCGCGCAGCGCGTCCTTGCGGTTTTCCACGCCCAGATAGGCGGTGATCACCGCATGGCCGCCCATATTGCTGTTGAGCGCCGTCAGCATCCTGCGGCTATCGTCCAGACGAACGGGATCGATATCATACAAGGCAAATTCGCTGTCCTTCAGCACGGGAGACAGCATGCAGTCGCCCACTACATTTTTGACAAAAACACTGGAGCCCGCTCCCATAAAGACGATTTTAGCCATAAATCCGTTCCTCCCACAAGGCGTAACATTTGTGCTATAACATTTGCATTATACGGTCAAAATCCAGCCTTCCGCAATATCTATATGTTGCATATTCATTTTCTGAATGTTGCATCATTCGCCGTTGTTAGCGCTGGTTAAAACGTTAAAATAAAAAGTACCGCAAAATCATGGATCTTGCGATACTTTTGCATAAACGTGCGATCTTCCCCCGCTCACATCATCTTCTGCGGAGCAATCAGATATCCCAGCGCCCCTGCCAGGCACAGCGCGCCGCACAGGATGGGATAAGCGGCTGTCAGGCGGTTGGTGGTGCCGTAAATTTCCAGCGCGCCCCGCATCAGGCTGCCAATCATGGCGGTCATCACGCCCGCGCGCCAAGCATATAGCGTCCAAGGGTTCGGCAGGCGACGCAGGCGTGAAATCACAAAGCATGGCAGTGTGCCGCCAATCATTGGATATAAAAAGGCAAGAATCATGCTGAGCGCGTATACCTGATGGCTAAAGCACTCATAAACAAACGAGAACGCTGCGCAGGCAAAGCTGATCCACAGAAAGCGCCATCCCAGCCTTTTTATCCGGGCCCGGCTTATATCAGTAGCCGATGTAGACAATGTCGCTCACGCTCCTTTCCTGGATACGCCTGCCGTTGGTGGTGGGGTTGTTGACGACCGTACCATTGAAATACAAGGCGGACGATCCGCCGCCATCCAGATTATAGGCCGTCTGCGTGCCCAGCGACTGCATCAGCTGCGCCAGCTCATACAACGACAGGCCTGCGCTTTGGCTGGTGCGGCCATCCGACACAACAAACAAATAGTGCAGCGGCGCAACGACGCCAATGGCCGTACGTGGATTGCTGACCATAGCCTTGCCCACCTCATCCTTTTGCGATACGGTGATTTCGCCATCCGCCACCAGCGCCGGGCCAAAGGAGAGCACCTGCATCGCTCCCTGCTGCAGCAGCGAATCCGCCGAGATGCTGCCTTCGTCAATGACGGCGAATGAACCGTCGGAAAAAATCACCAAATCCTCCTGATCAGCCGCGGCGGTACTGCGATACAGCGTGCCGTTGCGCAGCACATAGCCGCGTTCGCGGGAGCCATAATAATCGCCGTTAATAGCCAGGATGGCGCTTTGCCGCGCGGCAATGGCGGAGGTCGTCTCCGTCACGTTTTTGCCATAAGCATTCTGCGCCAAGGCAGTTTTCAAATACTCCGGGGAGGATAGCGTCACATCAGCAATATAGACGGTCGTATCGTCCAACCGGCGGGTATCAATTTGAATGGAAATATGCGCATCCTGATAGCTATTCTCAGTAATGGTCGGTTCCGCGCTGGCAACGCTTGGCGTTTGCGTCGTCTGAGGCGCTTCCAGCGTGGTTTCCACCCGCGCAATCACAAACGTATCCAGCGTCACAAAGCCGGTAAAGCCCATCAGCAGCGTAAGATAAACGCAATACAGCACCTTCGCGCCCCTGCTCATGGCCGCCATCTGCCTCCCCTGCCGAAACCGCCAAACCCGCTGCCATAGATCAGCCCGTTCATCGTGATATTCTGGGTGGCGGAGCCGATTTTTAGCGTGTAGGTTTGGCCGCTCTGGATTTCAGGCAAGCTGATAACCACCGAAGAAAAGCTCTTTTTCGCCGTGCAGGAGATCAGCTCGTTGCCGTTTGCATCCAGCAGCGTTACCACGGTGCCCGCCGCCTGGGTGGAGCAGGACGCCAGTATGGAGCCCTGCGAGGAGGAATCGTCGAAGTTCTGCGCCATGCCCGACGCGCCCAGGGCGACCACCGCGCCGCCCGTAACCGTGCCCGTACCATCAAAATCAATAGCCCCATTATTGCTGCTTTCAGGACCATATACATATACATTTCCTCCTGTTACAGTCAAATTGCCGTCAGAATCCAATCCGTCGCCCGCCGCGTCGATTACAATGTATCCACCGGAAATAATCAGCTCGTTATTGCCGCTGCTTTGCATAAAGCTGCGCCGCGTATCGTCGCCACTGTCGCCGCCCGCAGCGTTCAGGCCGTCGTCTGAGGCGGCCACGTCAATCTCACCGCCCGAGATTTCGATGCACTTTCCCTCGATCCCCTCGTAGCTGGCGCTGATGGCAATCGTTCCGCCCGATATCGCAACGTTTTCATCCGCATGCACGCCATCGTCGCCCGTGGCGATCTGATACGTCCCGCCTGCGATGTTCACATCGGCGTTGCTGTGAATCGCGTCGTCCTGGCAATCCAGCGTGAAATCGCCGCCAGTCAGCGTCACGCTGCCGCTGGCCTTCAGTCCCTCGGCGCTGGCAGTATCCTGTGCGGAGTTGCTCGCACTATCCTGCCAGCCGAACCAGCCGCGGCCCCCGCGCTCCTCCTGATGAGCGGGCGCATTCTGGCTGCCGCCGCCCGTGACGATATCAAAATCGCCGTCCGTAATTTCCAACATGCCGCCCGCGTCAATGCCGTCTCCATCCGCCGCAATGCGCACGCTGCCGCTGCTGATAACCACCATTCCCCGGGTGGTATCCTCATCATTTTCGGCGTGCAGGCCATCCTGCTCAGCCGTAATATCCAGCGTTCCGCTGCAGATATACACACCGTTTTTGCCCGTCGCGCCATGGCGGGCGGCGGTAATGCGCACGCTGCCGCCGGTTATTTTCAGCTTGCCCTTGACCGCAACGCCATGTCCCGCCGGGGACGCAACCGTCAACGCGCCCGCGCCGTTAATTGTCAGGGTATCCTTGGAGAACACCGCTGCGTCAATGTTGTTATCGTCAATCGCTTCAAACGCATCGCCGCTGGAAAGGTTGTTCTCCGTGCCCGCCGCCAGCGTCAAAAACACCTTATCGGCCTGGCGTACATAGATCGCAGCGGAGGTTTCGCTATGAATGGTCACGCCATCAAGCACCAGCTGCACCTTGGCGTCCTTGGGCGCGTCCACAATGATCTGCCCATTTTGCAGCGTACCCGTCAGCACGTAAACGCCCTCTGCCGTAATCGTTGCGGTCGTACCGCTGACGGTCACGCTCTCCGTGCCTGCGGCAATTTCGCTATCAAGCAGTTGAATCATCGCCGCCTTGTTCGCATCGTAATCCTGCGCCAAATCCCGCGCGGTAAAATAGCTTTCCTCCTCCGCCAGCGCGGCGCTGAGAGGCAAAAGTGCCAGCGCCAGCATCAGGCAAACGAGTTTTTTCAGCTGCATCATTTCTTCTTCCTCCTATTCTGAAGGTCGATTTTAGCATACCCCCAGAAAATGACAAAGCAATGAATGAAGCGTAAACAAATCCATGCCTGCAAAAAGGCTTGCGAAGCGCTGCGCCGCATGCTATGATAGGGAAGAATCAAACGGATTGTGCGCTCATTCTGCCCAATATGCCAAAGGAGCCAAATATGAAAGAAACAAAAATCAGCCTTCTCAGCCTGACAGCCCTGCTTTTGCTTTCATGCATTCTTCTGCTTCCAATCGGCAGCAACGCCAATGCCGACGACACGTCTTTTTATGTCGCCTCTCTGACGGACGCGGACGTGTTCATCGATCTTCCGGCCCTGCGGCAATATGGCGATTATACCTGCGGCGTCACCTGCGTACAGATGCTGATGAACTGGCTTGATCCCTATGCAGCCGACCTGAACCTGACACAATATGAAAACCTGCTTGGCACCACGCCCGAAAGCGGCACGCCGCCCAGCGCCATTATGGCATATCTGGAAAAAAATGACGTTGCTTTCACAGCATCCCAGCAGCTATCCCTGGACGACCTGCTGCAAAAGCTGGCTGCGGGACATCCCGTTTTGATGCCGCTGCAAGCCTGGTCTTCCGCAGAGGATGGCAGTTATAATCTGGATGCCCCCTCTGATTCAGAATCCTACCTCGTTGAGGGGCATTGGGTGATCTGCGTTGGCTACTGCCAAAACGCCGAAACGCCCTATTTCATCTTCAACGACCCTGCCTGCGTGGGTCATACCATCCTCTATACGGACGAATTGAACCGGCGCTGGATCGACATGGACGGAGCCGGCGCGATCTTTGATCATTTCGGCATCGAGATCACACAGAATACGCAATACAGCAAAAACGGCTTATTCTATATGGATTAAAAGACCTGATTCTAAAAATCGAACATCATTGAACGCCGAAACGGGGCAAGCAGGCTCCGTTTCGGTGTTTCTATTATCTTCGGCAGCCATTTAGTCTCGGCGGAGCAACGCCGCGCATGCACCGAAGCAGCAAAGCGGAATAATTCAAAGCGATTATGCCAGAATAAAAGCGTCGCAAATTATCCGATTCTGCGACGCTGGCTAAAACTGATGAACGGCGAGGAATGCCACTGACTATCTTCTATAATATTATAAGTGGAAATCGTTCCCATGTCAAGATAATCGGCTCCTGCGATGGCAATTTTATAGCAGATTTCGGCAGGCTTGCCGGGCGCGGGCGGCGCTTGAACCGCCGCCATGCAAGCGTGCCGCCGGCAGAGCACGTCAAAGACGCGGAAATGGGTAAGCCGTCAGCTAAGCCGTCAAAAATGGCAATTGTGTCAGCCGTTCAGTATCAGCAGCAAAATTCATGGAGCAAGGAGAACGAAGCATGTCAAGACATGGGGAGAACATTTATAAGCGCCGGGACGGCCGATACGAGGGACGCTATGTGATCGGCAAGAATGCGTCCGGCAAAACCAGATTCGGATATGTTTATGGGCGACAGTACGCGCAGGTGCGCACACGATTGCTGCAGAAGAAGTCAGAGCTCCTGACTGCCGCTGCAAGCGCCGCATCGGCCCGCGATGTTACCCTGCGGGAATGGCTTTGCTATTGGCGCGAAAACGAACTGATGGGTACAGTGAAGCCCTCGTCCTATCAGGCCTATTGCAGGCAGATCAGCTTGCATCTGATTCCGGCACTGGGCGATGTGCCGCTTTCGCAGCTAACGCCGGCCTGCGTACACGCCTTTGCCGGACGGCTGGAGGCCTGCGGCCTGGCCTATAACACAAGAAAGGGGATTTTTCGCCTTTTATCTGCTGCTTTGCGCTGCGCCCAGGAGGAGGGGTTGGCCGCAAAAAATCCTTGCCGCAAAATCAAAATCCAGCTTTCCGAAAAGGCTGAACAGCGCGTGCTCAGTCGCCCGGAACAGGAAATGCTGCGCAAGGAAGCGCTGAAGCAGAATAACCTGCCCGTCCTGCTCAGCCTGTATACAGGCATGCGTTTGGGCGAGGTATGCGCACTGAAATGGCAGGATATCGACTGGAAAAAACGCACCGTCGCCGTCAGACGCACGGCGCAGCGGGTTGCGCATGCCCTGTCATCCGCCCATGAAAGCACGTTTCTGATGGTCGGCACGCCCAAATCCAGGCGCTCGCGCCGCGTGCTGCCCATTCCTGATTTTTTGATTTCAAAGCTACGCGAGGCTTTCTTCGCCGCCGGCAGCCTGTCGCCCGAGACTTTTATCTTTGGAAAGGGCGCGCGCGCCGCCGAGCCGCGCACGCTGCAGCGGCGATTCAGCCGTCTGCTGCACAGCGTCGGCCTGACCGGCGTTCATTTTCATACGCTTCGTCACAGCTTCGCCACACGGCTGATGGAGCTGGGCGTGGATATTCAAACCATCAGCGCGCTGCTGGGGCATGAATCGGCCAGGACGACGCTGGACTTTTATGGGCACAGCCTGACGGAGCAGCAAATTCGCGCCGCTTCGCTGCTTGCCTCCTGCTGACCGCCGGCAATAAGCCGTCAAAAGCCGTAAAGCCCCTGCAGAAAAGGCAGCAGCAGTCGGCCCTTTGGCCCGTGCCGTAAAGTCGGATAATTTGCGAAAAACCATCGCACAGGCATTATATCAAACGGGCTCGTCAGCAAAAGATCTGAAAATGCCATTTAGGAATGCAGCCCCTATCGGCGCAGCGAATCGCCGCCACCGCTATCCGTCATCGGATCAACGATAGGAGGATGCATGTGGGACTGTACAACGGTTCTCTTACCCGCGAGCAGTTTATGTTTCGGGAGATGCGCATCGTCGCGCGTCTGTACAAAAATGGCCTGTCAAATGCGGAAATAACGGACACAGTATATCGGGACAATCTGTTTCAATATCCCACGGAGCGCGTGATCACAAAAAACTGCCGCGCCGCGCTCAATCGTCTGACATGCATTGCATGCAGCGAGGCGCTGCTTGACATGCTGGCGCAGGGCGATACGCAGCAGGCCAAGCAGGCCGCCTTGGTCGCCATGATGTGCCAGAGCAGGCTGCTGGCAGAGTTTATGACCGACGTTATCGGCGAAAAATACCGCGCTTTTGATCTGACGCTTACGTCCAAGGACGTAAACGTGTTTTTTGCGTGCCTGGGCGAAAAGGATGAGGCCGTCGCCGCCTGGAGCCCGGAAACCGTCAAGCGCATCAAATCGGTGCTGATGAACGTGCTGCGCGAGAACGGCTATCTGGAAAAGATCGGAAGCACCAGGCTTTGCCCCGTACAGATTTCAGATGAATTTGAACGCGCCTTAAGGGCTGCGGGCATGCAGCGCTTTCTGCCGGCGTTCAATGTGATCGACTGAGGTGACAGCATTGCAGAATATATTATCACGGCTTGACGCGCTGCGCGAAAAGCTGCATGACGAAGCGTTTTTAAGCAACAAAGGACTTAGCAACGAGGTGGGCCTGTATGTGTTTGCCTACCGCCCCGACGAGGAAATGCCGGTTCGGCATTTTCTGCACAGCATTGCCGCCAGTGAAAACGGGCAAAACGGCGCCTGCCGGGTGATCGCATATGATCTGTACGACCTCCTGCTGGATATCTGCCGGGAGCGCCGCATCCTGGATCGCATTGCGCAGATGGAGGCGCAGCACGGCGCGGATTTTATGCTCAGGCAGATCCAGCGCGTCGCGCCCCCGGAGGCCTATATCGAGCGCATGAAATACCCCGATCACCAGACCGGCGATGTGGTGATGATCTCCGGCGTGGGGCGCGTATTTCCCTATATGCGCAGTCACAACATCCTCAATAATCTGCAGCATGTCTTCGACGACGTACCGGTCGTGCTGTTTTACCCCGGCGATTACAACGGGCAGACGCTGACGCTGTTTGAAGCCTTTATGGACGACAACTACTATCGTGCCTTTAATCTGATATAAGCAAGGAGCCTTACTATGAAACTGCAGAATATGTTCCAGAAAAGCATTGACCGCTCGATCAACGGCGTAATCAAGGTGATGCAGACGGACGACGAAAACCGCCGTCAGGAGCTGGAGGAATACGTAATCACCCGCGAGCTGCAAAAGCACTTCGGCGCATTTTATGATCAGTACGAAAAGGGCGTTGAGGGCACAACAGATAAAATTGGCGTTTGGATTTCGGGCTTCTTCGGCAGCGGTAAATCGCACTTTCTCAAGATTCTTTCCTACCTGCTGGCCAATGAAGAGGTGTGCGGCAAAAAGGCCATCGATTACTTTGCCGATAAATTCGATTACGATCCCTACCGATACGAAATGATGCGCCGCGTCGCGCAAACCCCCACCGAGGTGATTCTGTTCAATATTGATGCAAAATCCCCCATGGGCAAGGACCGGGACGCGATTCTGCGCGTATTCACCAAGGTCTTTTATGAACACTGCGGCTATTACGGCGACGACCTGAAGGTTGCCGCCTTTGAGCGTTTTTTGGATCGTCAGGGCAAGCTGGCGGCCTTCAAAGCAGCTTTTGAGCAAATCAACACCGAGCCTTGGGAAACCGCGCGCGAGGCCTTTGCCTTCTGGGAGGACGACGTGACCGCCGCGCTGACGCAGACGACGGGCATTTCCGATCAGGCCGCACGCAACTGGTTCAACGGCACGGAAACCGCCGAAATCAGCATCGACCGCCTGGCCAAGGAAATCGCCGAATACGGGCAAAGCAAAGCCCCCAACTTCCACCTGGTTTTTCTGGTGGATGAAATCGGCCAGTATATCGGCGACGATTCCAGCTTGATGCTCAACCTGCAGACCGTTGTGGAGGAGCTGGGTGCCAAATGCCGTGGCAAGGTTTGGATCATCGTAACCAGCCAGGAGGATATCGACAGCGTAACGCATGTAAAGGGCAACGACTTTTCCAAAATCCAGGGGCGCTTCAACACTCGCCTGAGCCTCTCCTCCGCCTCAGTGGACGAGGTGATCAAACGCCGTATCCTGGCCAAGAACGAAACGGCCGAAAGGCTGCTGCGCCTGGTATATCAGCAGAATATCTCCATCATGCGCAATCTATTTTCCTTTGCGCCGGGCACGATCGCCGATCTGAAGGGTTATTCCAGCGAAGACGAGTTTGTGGAGTCCTATCCCTTCGTCCCCTATCAGTTCAAGCTTCTGCAGGAGGTACTGGTGCAGGTGCGAAAGCACGGCTCCTCCGGCAAGCACCTTTCCGGCGGCGAGCGCAGCATGCTTTCCGCCTTTCAGGAGGCCGCGCAGCAAGTAAAGCTTCAGGATGAAAACTGCTTTGTGCCGTTTTATTGTTTTTACGATACGGTGCACACCTTCCTAGACGGCGCTGTGCGCCGGGTCATCGACCGTGCGGACCGCGCGGCGCAGGCGGGCGACGGACTGAAAAAGCAGGATGTGAACGTGCTCAAGCTTCTGTTTCTCATCCGTTACGTAGAGGGCCTTGCCTCCAGCATCGAAAACCTGTCCACCCTGATGGTCGACAATATCCACGCCGATAAGATCACCATCCGCCGCGCGCTGCAGGAATCGTTGGATCGTCTGGTGCATGAAAACTATGTTTCCCGCAGCGGCGAAACCTATCTCTTCCTCACCGATGAAGAGCAGGACGTCAACCGCGAGATCCGCAGCAGCGTCGTCGATCAGAACGACGTGCTCCGCATGATCGGCCAGGCTGTGTTTTCCGATTTGTATCCGGGCAAAAAATACCGTTATAAAAACCGCTATGATTTTTCATACGATCCGATGATCGATTTTGCGCCGCTGGGCCAGCCCTCCGGCAGCATCAAGCTAAATCTGATTACCCTGGCCTCCGGGCTTCAGGATACCGAGGCCGACCGGCAGCGGCTGCTGCTGCAATCCAGCGCTGACCATGCCGCCATCGTGCTGCTTGATACCTCCAGCGATTACTATCAGGAGTTTGAGGAGGTTCGCCGCATCGAGCAATACGTTAAGCAGCATAATGTTTCTCAGCATTCGGAATCCCTGCGCAAAATCGTTCAGGAAAAGCAGAACGAGGCAAAAAAGCGCGAAAAGACCGCGACCGACCTGCTGAAGGAGGCCATTGTCAAGGGCTCCTTCTATATCGCGGGTGAGCGTGCGGCGATCCGCTGCTCTTCCGTTAAGGAGGCGCTGGACGCAGCCCTGTCGCGCCTGGTGGAGGGGGTATACAGCAAGCTCGACTATGTAGATACCTTCGTGCAGTCCGATCAGGATATTCAGGCCATCCTGACCGGCGGCCTCGTGCAGGAATCGCTTGCAGGCGTGGCCCAGCCCAACGACAGGGCGCTGGCCGAGATGCAGCAGTACCTTGAAAGCCGCAGCCGCCAGCATATCACCGTCACCATGGCCGAGATGCAGAAGCGCTACCAGGGCGCGCCCTACGGCTGGCGCGAAATCGACATCGCCGCACTGACCGCCGCGCTGATGCGCAGGCAGAAAATCCAGCTGCTTTATGGCGGCGCTGTGCTGACCGCCGGCGACCGCAAGGTGCTGGACTGCCTGCGCAAGCGCGCCGAAACAGAAAAAACGGTGCTGCGGCAAAAGGTCTCCGCGCCGGATATTCTGATTAAAAAAGCCCGCCAGCTGGCCGCCGAGCTGTTTGGCGCGATGGATCTGCACACGGATGAGGACGGGCTTTGCGGCCAGCTTGCTTCCCTGCTGGGCGATAAGAAGGCGGTCAATCAAGCCCTTCTGTCCAGGTATACCGGCAAGGCTCCCTATCCTGGCAAAAGCGTTGCCGAGGGCGGCAGGGATACGCTGGATGGCATTCTTGCCCAGCGCAGCGATAACATTGCGTTTTTAGAGGCCTTCACCAACGCGGAGGACGCGCTGCTTGACTGGTCGGAGGATATGCCCGAGGTTGCGTTTTTCTTTGAAAATCAAAAGGATCTGTTTGATTCAGCCTGGCAGCTTTGCGAGCAGGTGCAGAGCGATAAAACCTACTTTGAAAACGAGGCCGGCGCGCTTGCCGCCGTGCGCGCCATGCTGGATATTCTACATTCCCCCAAGCCTTACCGCCGCATCGTCGAGCTGCCCGCGCTTGAAAAAACGGTGCAGGATACGTATCAGTGCATCAACAACGACCGCCGCGAATCGGTAAAGGCGGCCGTCAGCCAGGCGCGCGGCGATATCCACACGCTGGCCGCTGACAGGCCCGAGCTGCGCGAGGAGATCCGCCGCGCGGACGAGGAGCTGGACCGCCGCGCCCAGGCAGCCCTGGCCGCCGGCAGCCCGACGCTTCTGGACGCGAGCATTACCCAGATCATCACCTACGGAAATTCCGTATGCAAAAAGCTTGAGGCTTTAATCGCCGCCAAGGATACGTCCGGCAGCCCCAGGCTGCGCGTGGCCACCCTGCGCCGCTACGATGTGCTGCCGCAAAAGCGCCTCTCCTCCCCGCAGGAGGTGGACGCCTATGTTGCCGATCTGCGGCAAAAGCTGCTGGACGCGCTGCAGGGCAACGACGCAATTCAAATGAACTGACGAAAAGCTTGAAGAAGTGCGTTGAGCAATTCATACGATGAATTTTAGCTTTTTAGAGCCCATCGAAGCAAACGCGAACGCATGCAGCAGGCGCTGGAAGCGCTGCCCACGCTTGAAAACGGCGGATACGAAAAAATCGCGCAAATAGAACAGTAACAAAGGCAAGGAAGGTGCAGCATGAACGATAAACGACTCACCCGCGATGAACAAACAATACTTGAAAGCATGCGGGCGCTGAAAATCAAGAAAAATGCATCCGAGCCCTCCCTGGATGATCTGGGACCGCAAATGTACAGCTGGATGAGTAAAATGGCCGAGGACGCCCAGGGGGAGCTGGAGCGTTATTCCTATGCCGAAAGGCTGGAAATTTATGATAATACGCCAGGCAAATGGGCGCGCCGTGAGGACGCAGCGCTGGAGTATTGGGGAAAAGCCAGGAACAAGCTGCGCGATATATATGATCTGTCGCGCCTTCCCCATTCATGGGGCATGGCCAACGGCCTGGAATTGTTCGGCGGCTATGACTCGGAGGATGAACGTCTGCATCAGCTGCTGGGCGGCGCAGCCATTTGGATTCTGGATCAGGCGCAGGTCCAGGGAAAGCTGGACGCTCTGCTGGACATCCTGCCCGATCACATCAAATTCCTTCCCCGGCGCGGCGATAAGCAAAGATTTCCGATCCTCATGCCAGTCCTCGCTCACCCGAACTATCCGATGACGGATATCTGGGCTCTGATCCGCCTGCTGGCCAATCGCAACGCCGAACTGGTCGCGCCCGCCACATTCCCCTGCACGCTGAACGATGAGTGGACAATCAGCCGAAACCGCAAGTCCACCGACAGCTGTCCGCAGCGCAAGGCGTTTGAGGACATTATGGGCATGCTGGATGAGCAGGCCGTGCAGCTTGCCGCCCAGCGCTTTGAAAGCAAGGTATGGGAATTCTATCACCTTGCCTTCCATGCCGATCAATTTGTTGAAAACCGTATGAATGCCTATGCCAAAGAGATTTCGTCTCTTCAGGATCGTTTAGAACGCGCAATGTACCGCAGTCCGGCTCCCTACGCTTCCTCCTCTTCCTTTGCAAGCCGCGTTTCCTTTTCCAAGGCTTCCCCGGAGCAGGAGCAGCTGGAGAAGCTGCAGTATCAGTTTGACGCATATATGGTAAAAATCGGCGCTCTCTTCACCGATCTTACCCGCCCCGGCAACCGTGAGCAGCGCCTGCGCAATTTCAAGGGCGACATGCCTTCCGAGCTGTATGATGCGCTGCTTCACTTTACGGTGGACGATCCCTACGAAACCTGCTTTGCCGTGCTGTACCTGCTGGACTCCGGCAGCAGCCTGCCCTGGCTGTATTACGGCGCAATGGCCGTCACCTACACGGCGCTGGATCAGCTGCCATTTACCTATAACAAGAGTCTTCTCACGTCCAAGCCCATCCTGTCGCCGGAGCTGCTTTCCTGCCTGCATACGATGCGCTATCCCAGCAAGGGCAAAATTCCGGCGGAAGAAGCCGACGAGTTCTTCCCTGCCCGTACCCTGGGCTGCAATCTGTCGCAGCTGCTCTTTGATTATACCAATGTGTTGTGGCCGCGCTATACAGACCCCACGCCGGTCCCCGATAACCTGCGCGCCGCGCTTGATCAGGCTGCGGCGGAGGGCCTGGACGTATATCAGCTGCTGCTTGGCCGGCTGCGCATTGAAAACCCCCTCTTTGATGATTTTCTCTTTGGGGAGCTGTTCGATCAGGAATTGGACCTCGAAGAAGAAGAAAACGAGCCTGAGCAGCCCGACGCCGCCGAGCAGGAGCAGCAGAAGCTGGCCGCGCTGTGCCGCCAGTATCAGCGCGATATCAAGGCTCTGCGTGCGGAAGCCCATCAGAGTGAGCGAGCGCTCAAAAAGCTACGCGGCGAGCATACCCAGCTGGCGGCGCAGGCCGAGCGTTATCGTCTGGAATTGGCCGAGCTGCGCGAAAGCGTTTTTCGCGCTCAGAATGGCCAGGCGCAGCCGGATGAACTAACCGAGGAGCAAATCGCCTGGCCCTGCCATACGCAGGGCAGGATCGTCTCCTTCGGCGGCCATCCATCCTGGCTTCGCGCCATCCGCCCGCTGCTGCCGGACGTGCGCTTCATCCCACCCAATCAGCTGCCGGACGAGCAGCTTCTGCGCAACGCCAGCGCCATCTGGCTTCAGCCCAACTGCATGTCGCATCCGGACTTTTTCAAGATCATCCGCATCGCCGGCAGCGCCGGCAAGCCGGTTCACTATTTCACCTGGGACAGCGCCGAAAAATGCGCGCAGCAGCTTGTAAAAGCTGAAAATCAATAATTCATTACAGGAGGATCTCAGCTATGCAAAGCAAGTACATCCGCGAAGAAATCATCGTTGAGCGCACCGCCCGCGAAGAAAACAAGGCCGTATGGGAAAAGGAAACCGCCATTCTCGCCGCACTGAACGAATATTACAATTTCCTGAATGCGTCCATAGACGATGCCACTGTTGAAGCCGCTATGGCGGGTGAATTCTCTCGTGATTACATTTCCGGTGAAATGCTCAAGACCGGAGGCGGCCCGCAGTCGTGCTTTGCCCTCTGCTCGAAGGTGCATTGGAGCATTTACTACCACCGCGAGTGCATGCGCGCAGAAACCTCGGCCGACGCCCTGCGGGAGCTTGCCGCCCAGGATACCACGCACTGCCTTACCCTGCGCGTCATTGTGCAGGACAGCGATCCCAACCTGACCCCCGAAATCTACGTCAAAGCCAAGGATGACACCGCCATCCGCAACGGCGACGCGCTCTGGCAGCCCACCGTTCAGAGCGACGATACCTGGACCGGCTATGTGCCCCTCTCCGGCTATCTGCCCAACTGCACGGCCGTGCCCCAGCCCATCATCGACGCCTATAAGGCCATGTGCGCGGACTTCAGCCCCCATCATGCTGCCGAGCTTTTTGATGAGTTCACCGAGGAATATGAGGGCGCCATGGAAAGCTGTGCCGGCGAGGATTACGTCATTCCCGGCAATCAGCTGCCCCTCTTCCTGGCCCGCATGCAGGATATCAGCCACATGTATCGCCTGCTCGGCGGCCGCTGGGGTGTAAACGGCTGGCTGTTCAACGGCAGCTTCGGCGTGCTTGCCGTCACCACCGACGACGACGGCGTGATCCATGCCAAATCCCTGAAGCTGTAATCCAATTTTCATACAACAGTAAGGAGCTGCCTTCCATGAACAAAAGCGATTTGAAGAATTTTGCCATCAACGCCCGGCTTGCGCTGCTTCAACGCGTGGCGGATCGTGCCGCGCTGTACGGCATTGACGAGGAAAAGTGCCAGTCCCGCGCCATCGTGCCCTCCAGCTCGTTCCATATGCTGGATGGCTCGGTGCTGTCCGCGCAGGAGGTCGGCCAGCGCAACGCCCTGATTGCCAGAATATCCAAGATTGGCTATCGTCAGACCATGGAGGAAGCTGCCTACACCTGGTTCAACCGCCTCATCGCCATCCGCTATATGCAGCAGCACAGCCTGCTGCCCGTGTCCATGCGCGTGCTGCCGGAGGCTCCCGGCGCGCTGCCGCAAATTCTGCGCGAGGCGCAGGATGTCTCCCTGCCCGGCGTGGAGCCTGACCAGGTGCTTGCCATGCTGGACGCCAACCGCACCGACGCGCTGTACAGGTATCTGTTAATCGCCCTGTGCAACGCGCTGGGCGGCTGGCTGCCCGGCATGTTCCAGCAAATCACCAGCGTGGCAGAGCTGCTTTTTCCCGCCGCCCTGCTCAAGGCCGATTCCGTCCTGGGCGAAATGGCGCGCCTGGATGATGACTGCTGGAACGAAATAGAAATTATCGGTTGGCTGTATCAGTATTATATTACAGATATTAATGCCATGGTGTACGATGGCAATATGTCTAAAAACAAAATCCCTAAAGAATTATTGCCAGCAGCTACTCAGATATTCACGCCTAAATGGGTCGTACAATACATGAGTGAAAACAGCCTCGGCCGCCTGTGGCTGGAGGGGCATCCCAGCGAAACCTTGCGCATGAAGTGGCGCTATTATATGGACGAAGCCCCGCAGGAGCCTGCCGTGGCCGCGCGGCTGGCCCAGCTCCGCGCACCCTATGCCGCCCTGCAGCCCGAGCAGCTTACCGTGCTGGATCCCTGCATGGGCTCGGGGCACATCCTGGTATATGCCTTTGATGTGCTCATGGATATCTACCGTTCCGTCGGCTATACCGATCGTGACGCGGTGCAGAGCATCGTGCAGAATAACCTGTACGGCCTGGATATTGACGACCGCGCCGCGCAGCTGGCCTACTTTGCCGTCATGATGAAGGCGTGCGAGTATGACCGTCGCTTCCTGCGCCGCGGCGTTCAGCCCCATGTGTGCGCCATTGCGGAAAGCGCGCCGCTGGCCGATCTATCCCCCTTCGGCCCCGAGGCGCCACTGGCGCGGGCCCTGCTGGATACCTTCAAGGACGCCAAGGAATACGGCAGCATCCTGCACATGCCGCTTTCCCTGGCCGATATCCGGCGCCTGGCCGACCGCACCGCCGCCCTGCAATCCGGCCAGCACGATACCCTGCTTTCCATGGCGGATAACGCCCAGGCCGCCGCAGCCATCCAGCCCCTGCTGCTGCAGGCGCAAATAATGGCGGCCAAATATGATATAGTTATTACCAATCCGCCCTATCTTGGCAGTTCCAGGTTCAGTTCTTTGCTAAGTACATATGTGACAGCCAACTATCCTGAAGGGAAGTCCGATCTTTCCACTGTTATGTACTTAAAAGCCATGAATGACTTTGCCAAACATGAAGGCTTTATCAGTTTCATTACCATTACTTCGTGGATGTTCCTTTCCAGTTTTGAAAAATACCGTGCCCAAATGTTGAAAAAGCAAACGATTATTAACCTCGTTGATTTTGGCTCAGAACTGTTTGACGGAAAAGTTGGCCACAATTTAATTGCTGCATGGGTTGCAAAAAATGAATATGCAAAATATACAATGACGGCTGTTCGTTTGGTTGATTATAACTTCAGTCGGCGTGATGAAAAGGAATTTGAATTCTTTCAAGAAAGAAATCGCTACACCGCCCAGCAGGACAACTTCTCCAAGATTCCGGGCGCGCCGGTGGCCTATTGGGTGAGCAACCACTTTATCTCTACGTTCAGCAAAGGTATAAGCATTGATACGATTAGTTCATATACCGGTTCTCAGAACATTACTGCTGATAATGAAAAATATTTACGCTATATATGGGAAATTGAAGCAAATAAAATCGGAATAAATCGGCGATGGGCATTTTATATTAAAGGCGGATTCTTCCGAAAATGGTATGGCAACATCGAATTAGTGGTGGATTGGAGTTTAGAAGCTCAATCATTCTATAAAAACAACCCCACTTCAAATCTTCTTGCAGAACAATATCGTTTTAAGGAAGGCATAACATACACCGAACTAACAAGTGGAGTTAATTCGTTTCGATATCTCCCGCCGATTGCTATATTTGACAAAAAAGGGCCTTGCATTGTTAACGTTAAACACAACCTTTACTGTTTAGCATTTTTCAACACACATGTTGCTGCTGCTTATTTTAAGCTACTCAATCCAACCATCACACTGCAAGTAAAAGACGTTAAAAATACCCCAATTATCTTCAATGAAAAGAATATTCTAAACGTAGAAGACAAAAGCAATGAAAGCATCAAGATATGTCGTGAGGACTGGGACACTTTTGAAACAAGCTGGGATTTCAAAAAACACCCTTTGATTTAATGGAGGAAAATACCATGACTACCGTTTACCATGGGACATCGCTCGAACGTGCATACCAAATACTTCAGCAAGGAACGATACTTCGCACTAGTCCGGATACGCGCCGTCATGCTGACACTCATTGCGGATATGTTTATGTAACAAAAAAGTTATGTGATGCAATGGATTTCTCAAGTCGTCCTTGCATAGGAGAAACGCCAAATACTATTATTGTTTTCAAAATTGAGATTGAAGATTCCGAATTGCTTCCTGATCTCGACGAAACATTCTGGAATTCAACCATAAGTACGAATGGTTTTCAGGAATGTTTTATAGTAAAGCGTGATTTGGCACTTATATCCGATATCAAAGCTATCTATGTAAAAAGGTTTATTTCAGAATACAAATTAGGTGAATTCTTGCAAAATATAAACTATGGAACAATAAAGATCGATGAGTCAGAGTGGGATTCATTCCACGATGGCGAAGATTTAGGCCAAAGGCGTAGAAAAATTTCAAATAAACTTGATGTGCTATGAATGGAGGTTGACCAAATGGTGCAAAAGAAAGAAAAATGGGCAAAAATCGAATTTTCACCTAAATTTCAGGAAATCCTCAAATTCTATTTGTTTGAGACCCCAGTATCAGAGGTAAGTTGTCGTGGAAAAAGTTTCAAAGAAATAGGATGGTCTGGGTCATCGCGTTTTCAAATGTTGGAAAGATTGTTAAAAAATGCAGCAGAAATTGATGACAGTAATTGGATATTTACAGGAATTGACGCAGTAGAAAAATTGGATTTAATAAAAAGAACAGATATCCAATATATGGTTTCCAGTCATGACCGTGGAAAAGTGCAATCCATGATTTACGCAATACGCAATGCTCTTGCCCATGGCTCGTTTTCAAGAATGAACAATGGTTGGTATTTATTTGAGAATAGATATCGGAATAACCTGAAAGCAAGAATGTTGATTGCAGAAGAAACTTTACTTGACTGGATTAAGATAATTCAAACCAATCCCGAGTTCTACTCAAAGAAAAAAGTCAGCAAAAAAGGAGTAAAAGCCGCATGATGTCCCGCCTAATTTCCGATAAATACCGCGCTGTTCAGCAGGAATACCTGCAGCGCTTCAATCAGCTGCGCGCCAACGAGGAGGAGCTGAACCGCATCTTCATCGATATCTACGGTCTGCAGGGGGAGCTGACCCCAGACGTGGCCGAAAAGGACGTGACGGTGTACCGCATCATCGATCAGCCCGACGCCGAGCAGCGCAAAATGGCCTATGTGCTGAGCATGCGGGATGAAATTGTCAGCCTGCTTTCCTACATGGTGGGCTGCATGCTGGGCCGCTACAGCCCGTATGTGGACGGGCTGCTGTACGCCGGGGGCGAATGGCGCTATGACGCCGTCTGCGCGCGCATTGCCCAGGGTGCCGGGGCGTGCGATTTTTACGATCCCGCGCTGGGGCTGTTTTTGCCCGATCACGACGGCATTGTGCCCGTAACGGACGACGATTACCTGCCCGACGACATTGTGACCCGCACGGCGGAGTTTGTGCGCAAGGTGTACGGCGCGGATACGCTGGAGGAAAACCTGCGCTTTATCGCCGACGCGCTGGGCGGCAAGGGCGACTCCCCCCGGCAGGTAATCCGCAATTACTACCTGCATGATTTCTATACGGATCACCTGAAAACCTACCAGAAGCGGCCGATCTACTGGCAGTTTGACGCAGGCAAGCAGGATAGCTTCAAGTGCCTGATGTACCTGCACCGCTACGACCGGGATACCGTGGCGCGCGTGCGCACGGACTATGTGCATGAAATTCAGGAGCGGCTGCGCACCCAGCTGAGCGGCGCGCAGAAGGCCCTGGAAACCGCCGAGGGGCGTGCGCGCGTGAACGCCTCCAAGCGCGCGCAGAAGCTGGAAAAGCAGCTGGCAGAGCTGAATAAATATGAGGAAATTGTGCATCACTACGCCGATATGCGCCTGCCGCTGGACCTGGACGACGGCGTGAAGGTGAACTATGGCAAGCTGGCCGATATGCTGACCAAGATCAAGTAAAGGAACGATGAAAGTGAAGGATACGCTCAATGCGCGCTTCCGCGCCCCGCTGGCGGATTATTACAAGCGCAGGATCATCATCTGGAAGGACGAGGCGGGCGAATTTGCCGATACGGTGGCCGAGCTGCAGCTGGATAACGCGCGCATCCTGACCATGCGCAGGGACGCGATGTTTGAAATCCGCAAGCAGATCGAGGTGGATTACGCGGACGAAAACCTGCTGATCTACTGCCCCATGGGCTTTGAGCGCATGCAGGACAACTGGCTGCTGGATGTATTTTTATACAGTGAGGACTTCCGGGCGGATTACTGGTCGCTGGTGTTCTCGGAGCTGAACGTGCAGAACCTGCGCCCCGTGCGGGAATACGCCAGGACGATTGCGAAGTTCTTTGCCAGCAAGGAGCGCCGGGCGCAGCTACGCGTCCTGAAGCCCGCCTACGCCAACGAGCAGGAGCTGCAGACGGGCGTTTTCTGCGTGCTTGCCGGCATAAAGAGCTACGGCCTGTCCCAGGTGGTGCGGGCGGTATTGGCCTGCGACCCCGAGGAGGAAAACCTCGTGCTGGCGGCGATTGCCAGGTTTTGCGGGGCGGCGGCCTTCTGGCAGGCCTGCGCGGACGCCTACGGCTACAAGGGCGCGGAGGATATCGATCGCCTGGCGTGCCATCTGCTGGCAACAGCATGTCTGAACGCCTCGGACGCCGCGGCGCTGCCCGGCCTGCCTGCCGATGCATCGCGCGCGCTGCCTGCCTATGGCTTCTTTGTGGATTGGCTGCGCGCAGACCGCGAGGGGCTGATGAACCTTTGCCAGCGTGTGGAGGCGCGGTTTGACATCGTATCCCTGCTGTCGCGCCTGAGCCACGACGCGCTGCTGCATATGAGCGTGTTCCCGGCGGCAGATCGCCTGCTGCTGGAGGGCGCGCTGACCAGCTTTGCCGAGGGCCGGCTGAACCTGGACGATACCGAAGCGCTGCTGCGCGCGCGGCAGGATCAGCCCTGGGCGGCGGATTACGCGCCGTATTACGCCGCAGTCCGGGCGCTGACGGATATGCAGCGCTTCTGCCTGGCCTATCGCAGCGGCTTCCATTATACGTCGCTGCGCGACCTGTGGGACGCCTATTGCAGGGAGCTGTACCGCATGGATCAGCACTACCGGAGCTTTTGCTGCATGTATGATCAGGCTCTGGCCCTGGGCGCAATGGCGCTGGAGGATGCGCTGAAGGCTGCGGCCGACATGGCTGAGCGTATGTACAAAAACAGCTATTTGGATGAAATAAACCGCACCTGGACGCAGCTTTTTGCCCAGCAGGGGCTGCAGGAGCTTGCCGCTCTCCCCCAGCAGCGGCACTTCTACCGCGATCAGATCGCCAAGGCGGACAGCCGCATATACGTTATCATTTCCGACGGCCTGCGCTACGAGACCGCCCAGTCTCTGTCCGCACAGCTGACCGGTCGGCTGGGCGGCAATACGGAATGCACGGGCATGGTGGGCACGCTGCCCAGCGTTACGCCGGTTGGCATGGCCGCGCTTTTGCCCCATCGCCGCCTTGAAATGGACGACAGCCTGAAAATCCGCTGCGACGGCAGAGGCACAGAGGCCCCAGACCGTGAAGCGGTGCTCCGCGCGGCCTGCGCCGAAAGCACGGCGCTGGATTACGCGGCCTTCCGTCAATGCAGCAAGGCCCAGCGCGGCGAGCTGGTGAAGGGCAGAAAGGTCGTCTATATCTATCACGATACGATCGACCAGACCGGCGAGGGCGGCGGCAATGTGCCGCAGGCCTGCGAAACCGCCGTCAGCGAGCTGACGCAGCTGATGCGCATCCTGGTAAACGAGCTGAACGCCGCAAGCGTGCTGATTACCTCGGACCATGGCTTTCTCTATACCCGCTCCCCGCTGGCCGAATACGATAAAACCGGCAAGGAGCTGCTCAGCGGCGAGCTTCTGGAATACAAGCGCAGGTACGCCGTCGTGCGCGGCGCGCAGGCGCTGCCGCATACCCCTGCAATCACGCTGGAGGCCCTGGGCCGCGCCGATCTGCAGGCTGCATTCCCGCCGGGCTGCCTGCGCTTCCGCCTGCAGGGCGGGGGCTCCAGCTACGTGCATGGCGGCCCATCCCTGCAGGAAATGGTCGTTCCGCTGATCCGCTACCAGAACAAACGGGCGGGCCAGAAGGGCTATACGGCCATCACCAAGGCCGAGGTCATGCTGCTGGGCGAAAGCCGCAGGATCAGCAACAATTTCTTTACGCTGAATTTTTATCAAAAGCAGCCCTGCGCGGGCAAGGTGCAGCCGCGCACTGTGCTGGCCTGGTTTGAGGACGCCGAAGGCCGCCCCATCAGCGACGAGCATCAGCTGGTCTGCGATCTGACGGCAAAGGAAGATAACCTGCGCACCATGCGCATCACCTTCCGCCTGCTGGGCAGCGGCTACGACCGAAACGCCGCGTATAACCTGGTGCTGCGCGATAAGGACGACCGCGCCGAAATTGCGCGCATCCCCTTCCGGATCGATATCGTTTTTGAAAACGATTTTGGGTTTTAAGGCGGTGAAGCACAATGCCATTCCATAAAAAACAGATCGTATACCGGCGCGGCAAGGATTTCTATACCAAAACCTATTACGAAAAACCCAAGCCCATCCATAACCCCTCGCTGCGTGCCGCCGGCATGCTGATCGGCGCGTATATCCTGAGCGGGTTAACGCCGGAAAAGAAAAAACGCCGTTACAGGCTCAGCGGCCAGCCTGTCCTGCCGCCTGCAAGAATAGAAGAACCCGAACGGACTTTTGATTATACTGGAGGATCGACCATGGACGCCCTGGACCAAAAAATTGTAAGCAGCTTTCCTGGAAAAATCGTGCGCAAGGATCTGACCGCCATGCTCAAGCGCGGCGCAAACGTGCCCACCTTTGTGCTGGAATACCTGCTGGGCATTTACTGCGCGACGGACGATGAAGCGGCGATTGCTGTTGGCATTGATAAAATCCGCAATATCCTTGCAGAAAACTATGTGCGCCCCGAGGAAAGCGAGAAGATCAAATCGCTGATCCGCGAGCGCGGCGAATATACTGTTATCGATAAAATCTCCGCCCACTTAAACGAGTATGAGGATTATTACGTTGCAAAATTTGCCAACCTGGAAATTGAGCCGTTTGTTATTCAGAGCGAATATGCGGTTCAGTACACCAAAATCCTCATGGGCGGCATCTGGTGCATCGCCCGCATCTCCTATACCTATAAGGATGATTCCTTTGACGATGAAAAGCGCAAAAAGAAGAAGCGCGGCCCGGAGGATTCCCCCTTCCGTATCGCCAGCCTGAAGCCCATCCAGCTGCCGAATCTGGACCTGGACGAGGTGATCTCGCAGCGCGCAAACTTCACCACCCAGGAGTGGATGGACATGCTGCTGCGCACCGAGGGCATGGAGCCTGCTGCTCTGTCGGAAAAGGAAAAATTGCACTTTCTGGAGCGCATGGTTCCGCTGGTGGAGCACAACTACAACCTGTGCGAGCTGGGTCCCCGCGGTACCGGCAAAAGCCACCTTTATAAAGAAATATCGCCCTATTCCATCCTGATCAGCGGCGGTAAAACTAGCGCCGCAAACCTGTTCTATTCCCTTAGCCTGCAGCGCGTCGGCCTGGTCGGCCATTGGGATTGCATCGCCTTTGACGAGGTGGCGGGCATGCACTTCCGCGATACGGACGCTATCCAGATCATGAAGGATTACATGGCCTCCGGCTCCTTCGCCCGCGGGCGCGATCTGATCAACGCGGACGCATCCATGGTATTCGTGGGCAACATCAACGATACGGTGCAGAATCTGCTCAAGATCACGCATCTGTTCAGCCCCTTCCCGCCGGAATTCAACAACGACAGCGCGTTCTTTGACCGCATGCATTACTACCTGCCGGGCTGGGAAATCCCCAAGCTGCGCTCCGAGCTGCTGACGGAAAAATACGGCCTGATTACCGACTGCCTGGCGGAATATACGCGCGGCATGCGCCGGCTGGACTGCACGCACCTGCTGGATCAGTATTTTCATCTGAACGGCAAGTTCAACAAGCGCGATGAAATCGCCGTGCGCAAAACCATGTCCGGCTTGATCAAGCTCCTGTTCCCCGATCAGAACATCACCCGCGATGAAATGGAAGCGCTGCTCAAATATGCCATCGAGGGCCGCCGTCGGGTAAAGGAGCAGCTTAAAACAATGGCTGGAACCGAGTTTGCCGATACCGAGCTGGGCTATTGCGATGAAAACGGCCATGAATACATCGTCGGCGTGCCCGAGCAAAGCGACGAAACGCTGATTTCTTCCCAGAAGCTGCCCTCCGGCCATGTGTTTGCCGTGGGCGCGTCCATTGCGGATGATGAGATGGCGGTTTACCGTCTGGAAAACAAGGCCGTTCGCGGCAGCGGCAAGTTTGAAACGCAGGGCGCCGGCGGCAGCAATAAGGTGCGCGAAAGCATGAACGCCGCATGGATTTACTTTCAGAATAACGCCAAGAAGATACTGCCCGGCGCAAGGCTGATCAGCAACGACTACCTGCTCTATTATAACGATCTGCAGGAGCAGTCGCCCAGCGCGGGCGTTTCCCTGGCCGAATGGGTGGGCCTTTGCAGCGCGCTGCTGGATAAGCCCGTTATGGCTGCGACGGCCATTGTGGGCGAAATCAAGCTGTCCGGCTCCATGGGCGAGGTGCGCCATCTGGAAAGCGTCATCCGCGTAGCCAAGAACGCCGGGGCGCGCCGCATCCTGCTGCCGATGCAGTGCATGGCGGATGTAGTAAAAATCCCCAGCGAGCTGCTGGCGACAGTGCAGCCTTTGTTCTACATGGACGCCATTGACGCAGCCAAAAAAGCGCTGGACATTTATTAAAGGAGGCGTGCAGCCATGGATTATTCCTGCCCCAAATGCAGCCGTGTTTTCTCCTGCGCGGAGGCGATTTCCTTTTGCCCCTTCTGCGGTACGGCCTATGCCTCGGCTCCCGGCGCAAGCGCGGTCTCAACCACGCGCATTGTAATCGGCTCCGACAGCGAGCGCGCTGTGCAGGAAAAATACTGGAATTTGACGCATGCCGAAATCAGCCTGGTTCTCTCCGCGCTGGAGGGCAGGCTGCCCAGCCACGAAGAATACACCTTGCGCCAGCTGAACGTGCGCGGATGGCTTATTTCTCAATCCAAACGCAGCAGCACGGCGCAGTTCAGGGGCGGATGCGACGCTTTTCTGGCAGAGATCACGCAGGCTTTTCAGTCGGGCCCTTCCGCAGAGCCGGCCGTCCCGCCCATCGACATCGATCAAATGGGCAAAGCCATGGACGATATCTGCCAGCAGCTGCTAAACGTCATCCGGCCGGAGGGCGATTTACCGCCGCTTCCCCAGCTTGCGTTCCAGCCGATAAACACCGCCGCCAAGCCGGATGATGCGCTCTCCGCCGCCTGCATGACGCTGCTTCAAACAATCGAGGCCATCAAGCCCCGGTTCTATCAGGTGCTGAACGAAAACGGCATCTTTACCGCCGCATCGATTGTATCCAGATCCGCCGGCGATGCGCGAGGAACCGATGTGCAATCCCTGGAAAAGCTCAGCCAGGAGCTTCAGTCGCTGGCGCAGCATGATTACGATCCGCTGTTCGGCGCAGGGTTTGAGGATTTTCTGGTTACCTTTATGATGAGCCTCGCCGCCCTTGCAACCGCCGCCAATACCCTGCACGGCTGGCTGAAATATGATGAAAACGAGCTTGCCAAAATCAATGCACTGAGCAGCTGCCGTGCCGCTTGGAGCATACTGCTGTATGAAACGCTGGATCAGCTGTATCAATCGCAGAGGGCGGATATGCTGTCCATCCAGCGCAGCGTCCGGCAGATATGCCTGGATTACGCCAAGACTGCGCCCGATATCGCGGACGAGGATGAATATGAATAAGGGCGCGCGCTGAGCGCCCCTCGCAATGCCATCCATACGTGGAAACAACAAAGCAAAAAGCTGCACAGGCTTGCCCCCAGGCACTCACGGCATACCGATCAGAATAAAGGAGGAGCTACTATGGCGAACGATTGCTACTTCGATATCTATTTCAGAGGAAAACGGGGAAACGTGATGCTTTTGTGCGATTCGGTTGCCACGTATCACGGCACAGAGCTTCTTTATGCCGCCGGCACGGACGAGCTGTACGAGGCGCACATTCAGGGCGTGTGCGCCTGGTCGGTCAACTACTGCGTAACGGACGAATGGTACGGCGCAGAGGTTGCGCAGGATTTGAACAAGCTTTCCGCAATCGAGCTGCGCAAATTGGCCCAGCAGTGCACCGGGTATTCCCTGTGCGCAAAATCCCGCGTGCTTCAATGCGACGTCATGGCGCACTATTGGTCCGAAGAGTCCGGATTTGATCACTTTGAGTATTATTGTAAAGGAAATTGCATTAAAAAGCGCAAAATCGCATATGATTCCAGCAATCTATTCGACTGGGAAACGATGGAATTCATTGGCCACGAGGGCGAATATGATGAATCAGAGCACAGCGAAGCTACTGCTCTTCTATATGCGTTGATGTATTCTGGCTATCAGCAGATAAACATACCTACAAATGAGCCCATTCACGATGATACCGCAAGTCTCGAAGATAAACGAGCTCCAAACACATTTATTGCTTCAGACGGAACTGAATACACTATTTCTATAGATACACCCGATGATAACGAAACAGCCCCTCCGCTTGAGATTACCGATAAAGCCATTCTAAACGACGCTGTTGACCTAACCATCCCAGATGGAATAACCTGCATAAAAAAAACGATAGACGGAAAATGCTCTTTTCATTTTAGCTTGAACCAACAGCAAGCCGACAGTTCAGACGATACTGACCTTACCTTCTCGTTTAGCGTACAGGAAGATGACGAAACACCGGAAAGCTCTTCCCGCAGTGGCATAGGCTTGATAAATCACCTTATTAAATGCACTCACATAACAAATTATATCAAAATATACGGCGAATGTCCTGCCCTTGTTTTAGTGAAGAAGGTCCCGATATACATAGGCAAGAAAAAAATTAGCAAAGCATTTATTATTGGCAGCTATATCCCTTTTAGCAAGGGAAAATATGCTTCTTTGTGCGCAAGCAATTTGGGGTTTATTGACAAATATGAAAAAAGCCTGCCTATCTTCAGCATGCTGCTGCAGCTTTTGAAGGGAATAAGCGTTCATGGTCAAGAGCTTTCCCTTGATGATCTCACGGCAGAGGAAATGGCAAATAAGCTAAAACCGACCTTCACCGGTAGAGAAAAAGGTGGATTATTTATTGAAGTCAAGCTTGACGAGAAAAAAATATCTCCCCCTCAAAGCCCCTCGATCATCGGAAAAGAAGACTCTTCCCTTTCCTTCAATCATAGCTTGGACAATATTGCCAACAGCAATGCGCACGGCCCCATCATCGATTCCATCCGAGCCGATCGCCAGCTTTACCTGGAAAGGCAGGAAAACGAGGCCCAGCTCAGGCAGGAATGGGAAAAGAAATATTCCTCTTATATCAGCGAGCATCCGAGCATCATCGTTTCCGAAAAGAAATTTGTTTTTGTCGGTTATTCCGCCTTCAATGAAAAAGAAGATCCCTTTGTCAAAAGAGTTGTTGAAAACGGCGGCCTGTACCGCTCCAAGGTTTCCGGCGTAACGGACTATCTGGTCATCGGCAACGGCCTCCCCGGCGAATCAAAGATCAAGGCCGCCATCGAGCAGCAAAAGGCCGGCAAGCCCATTCAGATCATCCGCCAACAGGCCCTGGAGGACTTTCTGGATGGCAAAGCGCCGTCGGATGATGACGATGATGCGGACGAAACCCCATTTACTGATGACGTTGTCGCGGACGAGACCCCGCTTGCTGATGACGACGCCGCCCTGGATACGGACGATACGCCCCTGACCGCCGAGGATATCGCAAGCATCAGCCCGGAGGCGCGCAAAGAAATTCTGAATGCATTAGAGCAGGCACGCAGCGCGGCCGCGCAAACCAGGGAAAACGCGCAGCGCTATGCCGACGTGAAGAGCATGCAGGAGAAAATGCAGCAGGAAAAGGAGCAGAACCTGCAGGAGGCGCGCGAAAACGCCAGGATCGATCCCGAAACGGACGAGGCCTGCATGTTTATCACGCTGTCCAATATCGCCGCGCTGAGCATGGAGCAGGAATACCAGACCGCCGAGGACTTCTTTGAGTCCTTCGGCGAGGACTACCCGGCGTATGATCAGGCCGCGCTGTGGCAGCTGCGCAACCAGGTGCAGGAAAAAATGAAAAACGCCGTTAATCGCCAGACCTATATCCATCGGTTTATGCAGCTGCCTGTGGAGGATCGCTTCAGTTGGACGACACGCTCCTGCTTTGACATCGCTTACATCTTTGACGTAGGCGAAAAATATGAGAAGGCTATCTCAATCGGCCAGAAATGGATAACCAGCACCGAGATGCCGGAGTTCCAGCGCCTGTTCCAGCAGGATATGGACGAAATGCGCGAGAGCCTGCGCTCGCAGTTTGCCGCCCTGTGTGAGGATTGGCTTTACTGGCCCCGCGCAAAGGCCTTGCTGTATGTGGAATACCGGGATGCGCCCTCCCCCTATGATGACACTACCCTCTCCTGCACCGTTGACGGCAAGGTCGTCACGCTGTGCCTGCGCTCCAGCGGAACTGCCTTCGCCGAGCTAGCCACGCAGGTACTGAACTACTACGCCTGGTTCTGGAGCGTTCCGATCAAGGAAATCTGGCTGACCGCCTACAAGAACCGCTTTGACGCCAACGGCCGCCCGCTGCAGGATCAGTATGTGGAAAATGTAGACGATCGCTCGGACAACACATCCCTTTATCTATGCCAGGCGCTGGACAGCCTGGACATCGATTACAGCAGCGCGCCGTCCTCGTCCATCGGCATGCAGAATTCCGGCACGGCCAGCTATCGCATGAGCGCCGTCCCGGATGAAGCGCCCGCGCCTGTCCGCAAAAAGGAGGGCTGCTATATCGCCACCGCCGTGTACGGCTCCTACGATGCGCCGCAGGTGCTGACGCTGCGCCGCTTCCGCGATCAGCAGCTGAAAAAGACAGCCCTCGGCCGCCTGTTTATCCGCGTCTATTATCGCCTGAGCCCGCCCGCCGCCGCCAGGCTGCGCAATGCCAGGCATGTCAACCGCCTTGTGCGCAGGTGTCTGGATCGCTGGGTGCAGCATCTGGAACAGCGTCAATGATACGTTTATCAGACAGCAAAGGAGGAATGCCCCGCCGAAATCACTCCCGCTCAACCCGGACTGCATGACAGCTGCCACACAAAATGAGGAGGAAGAAAGATGATTTACATTACCGAAGTTAGCATTGAAGACGGCGTTTTGAAAAAGGTTATTTGCAATAATATCCAAGACGATAACAGCGAAGAGATAACCATAATCGTTCCGGAATCCGTAAAGGAGATTGCCGATGACTCTTTTGGTGCTAATTATAATTTCAGGAGTGTCGTAAGCATTCATCTGCCTAAGACTGTGGAAAAATTCTCCGCCGAGGCATTCTATTGTTACATGACCGACTTTCCGAAGTTGGCCAGCATTGAGGTAGACCCTGAAAACCCATTCTATCAATCCATAGACGGTGTACTCTACAGCAAGGCGGGAGATACCCTGATCCACTGCCCGCACACCCGGACAAGCCTGCATATTCCGGAAGGCGTAACAGCAATCGACGTTTCTGCCTTTAGACGTTGTCAGGAGTTGGCGGAGATCGTATTGCCTGCAACCCTGAGTACAATCAGAAAGAGAGCTTTCTATTGCTGTGAATCGCTTGCAAATCTTGTTATTCCAGAAGGCGTTATCTCGATTGGCGAAGAAGCCTTTAGCAACTGCAAGGCTCTGAAAGAAGTAACACTTCCCAGCAGTCTAAAAGAGATTAGCCCTTTCGCCTTTTCTGACTGTGCATCACTTACAAAGATTGTCATTCCAGAAGGCGTTACCTCGATTGGTGATTCAGCCTTTAGCGGCTGTTCTTCTCTAACAGAGGTAACTCTTCCCAAGAGCCTGACTGTACTTGGCGAAAGAGCCTTTGCTTATTGTCCATCTCTTTTAAGTCCAATTACAAAGAATCCTTTCGAGCCCAAAAAGCCAATGAAGTACGTTTCCGATTGCTTTGATGTCGAATACGACGTTTTAACACAAGTTTTGCTCACATCACCGAATCCGGATGGTGCTGAAGAAACGCTCGTGGTTCCAGCATCTGTAGAGAAAATTGCCCCATACGCTTTCTCCTACGATGGCAGCTCGTATTATACAAGGCCGTCCGAGCGTCGCGATCTCAAAAACGTTGTAAGCATTCATCTGCCCAAATCTGTGAAAAAAATCTCTTCAGACGCATTTGGTCAATACCTTACCCTCCCGAAGCTGTCCAGCATCGAAGTAGACCCGGAAAACCCTTGCTATCAGTCCATTGACGGCGTACTCTATAGCAGAGCGGGCGATACCCTGATCCGCTGCCCTCATACCAAGACAAGCCTTCATATTCCGGAAGGAGTAATAACAATCGCTGATTCTGCCCTGCGCGGCTGCAATTTGACAGAAGTAACGCTTCCCCAAAGTCTGAAAACAATCGAAGCGCGTGCCTTTGCAAGCTGTAAGTATCTGACAAAGCTTGTTATTCCAGATGGCGTAACTTCGATTGGCGAAGACGCATTTATGGCCAGTTGTCTGACAGATATAACACTTTCCAAAAGCCTGAAAGCAATCGAAGCGTGGACCTTTTGTGATTGCAACATTCTGAAAAAGGTTGCCATTCCGGAAGGCGTAACCTCAATTGGCGAAAAGGCTTTTCTCAACTGCGATGCTCTGGCCGAAGTAACACTTCCCAACAGCCTGAAAACAATTGGAATTGAAGCTTTTTATGAATGTCATTCTCTTCAAAAGCTTGTTATCCCTGAGGGGGTAACTTCGATTGGCAAAGAAGCCTTTTACCGCAGCGGCTTGACCAATCTCACCCTGCTCTGCGCGGAGCTGAATACTTTCGACCATGCATTTGACGAGTGCAAGCGGTTGAGCAAGGTCACGCTTCCTGATGGCTTAAGAATGATAGATGCCGGTGCTTTTGTGATGTGTGAAAGCCTGGAAAGCATTGTTCTGCCCAAGAGCATACAGAAAATCGCCGAATCAGCCTTTTATTTCTGTAGTAGTTTGCCAAGCATTGTCCTGCCGGATGGAGTAAAGGAGATCGAGCCGTGCGCATTTGTCGCCTGTAGTAGCCTGACTGAACTTTCTATTCCTGAAAGCGTCTCAGTGATTGGAAAAGGCGTCATCGCTGCTTGCAAGGCCTTGAAACACATCACCCTCCATAATGCACAGGGGCAATATCTTACCAGCATGCTGCACGACCGTCGTCTTTATTATCTAGCGGATAATTTGTTTAATGCCGACCCGCCCATTGTGCACATTGAAGATATTACCGCACTCACCGCCAAGTACCGCGTATACGCGGCCATCGGCTTTGCGCTGGATCACCGCGACTGCACTGATGAAAACGGAGAGAAATACCTGAAATACATCAAGGCAAACGCCGTCAGGCTGGCAAGCGCCGCCGTTGAATACCGCGAGCTGTTTGACCTGATGCTGCGCGAGCAGTTGATTGCCGCAAAGGATCTGGAAGCGTTCTCAGCCGTAATCCAGGCCAGCGGGCAGGCTGATCTGATTGCCGCCCTTCAGGCCTATGCCGAGCAGCTTCCCGCGCCCAAAAAGAGAAAGCAGTAAAGCTGCTGTCACGAATGGAGGATAGAATTATGAAGGAACTGAACATGCGCGAGCTGTGCATATCCAATCCGATGGCGGCGCGCAGGCTGCAGAACCTGTGCAAAAAGCTGGAGGCTGCCTACCCGGATAAGAAGGTATCGGGCCTGGGATCGCAGCACAATCACTGGTATGAGGATCTGAGCGCGCTTGTGAAGGAGCTGGGCTATACCGACCGGGCGGAGCTGCTGGCAGCCTGCGGCTTTGAATACGTAAAAAGCCTGGGCGGACGGCCAAGCGATACGTCGGATAATTACCTGAACGAGCTGAAAAAGCGCTATCCCAACGGCGCAAGCTTTGCCAGCCTGACTGAGCTGGTAGCGGCTAACCCCGACCTTGCGGGCAAAACCAAAACCATGACGAACACCGCCCAGAAGCTGTACGGCATGTCGCTAAGCAATTATCTGGCTGAAAATGGGCTTATGCAAGGCAAACAAGCAATCCTTGAGCAAAGGAAGACGGAAGCCCTTGAGAAGAAGCTGACCACGCTGGACAAGATTGAGGCCCAACGACAAGCCAGAATAGCGCTGGAAGAAAGACGCCGCGCAATCGCCATCGAGGAAGACGCGGACATTGTGTTTGAGCGCCATGGGTTTGTAATCGATACAGCCTTCGGCAGCTTGACGAATATTATCATCACTGAAATCAGACGGTGCCACGGCAGGGTCTATACGCACTTTTCCGATCAGGTCAGCTATTTTGTAATCAGTGAAAACAAAAATGTCGATCCCATTCTTTTCAATGAATATGACAAGGTGACAACCAACACAGGCGCTCAGGTGCACGTCATTTCCCTGCAGCAGCTTCAGCGTGCATGGTACGCTTACAATCGCGATCACAATCTGCGCGCAGGCTACTACAAGGATAACTTCTTCCTTACCGCTTGGGAAAAAGGCGCGGAGCCGCGAGACCCCTCAACCGTCTACACCCAGGAGCAGCTTGCATTGATCAACGCTGCCGCCGCCCAGCGGTCGGCAGATTACGTCCACCCTGCGTCTGCGCTGGACATCCTGCTTGATCGCCATACCCCCATTCAGATTAAGGATGTTCGCTTTATCTGGACTTCATTTTCATGCACTTCCATCGTTAAGGAGCATATTGACAAAAGCATAACGGACATGGGCGGCGTATGGGAACAGAATAAGGACTGGAACGCAAAGCCTATTGATCGGGAATACTGCGTCATCTTTGCTTCACATGAAAATGATGTTCATATGACAAGCCTTGATACGATCATCCAGCAGATGAAGATCGGCTATAAGATTCGCCCGGTCACTGTGGATATGCTGCTTTCCGCCCTTCCGCCCTTACTGCATGAAAAGCAGCAGGGACAATGGCTCAAGCAGCCGCTTACACCCGAGGAATACAGCCGGATGAAGCCAAAGTCGGATTCTCCCTTGTGCAGCCTTTCGTACAGATTACCTTGTCTGCATGGCACGACATACGCTCCTTTGCACTGCCGCGGCCGAATTGAAGATATCTATGCGCTGATGAGCGTATACCCAATTCGAGACGACTCCTTGGCCGATCTTGGCAATGGCGTTGCGGCGGCAATTGTCCGGAGGGCCGACATGGCTATTTTTAAGCGCTTCCCCAATCTGCGCTTCACAGGCTTCGGCTTCCATGAGAATACAGGCTATGTTCTGTATTCTGAAAGCGGCTATGGCGAAATCACCGATGTTAAAAAACACTTTGCTCGTGAAGACGAGTCCTATGGGGTTGGCAACGATTTCATTTATGATGTAATGAAATACCACCGCTCAGTCGGCATCCTGTATGAGCACACAAATGAAATCCGATACGTCCATTATTTCTTCCCATTCAAAGAGCAGTGGGCGGACGACCGCTACTTTATTCAGGAACCCGACGGGCAGTTCTATCTGGAATCGCCCGTCAAGAGCGCAGAATAAGCCTTGCGCAGGGCTTTCCGGCCGCCAGTCTGCCTGTTATATCGCTGATGCAGGCTTTATCCTTGCCGCCCAACGGGCGGCATTTTTTATTCGCCGCGTTGCTTCTGGCACCGGCAGACGAAGGCGGCTGTGCGCAACACCCCGCATTCTATGACATTTGTATGGATTGCATGCATAGTAAAAATGCAAATTATGGTCTATATATATTTAGAAATACATGGAAAGCAGGGAGTTTGATGAAAGGCTCGTTTTTATTTTTATCCTGTCTGATGCTTTTGCTGGGTCTCTGCTCACTAGCAAGCGCCGAAGAAAGCGGCAGTTACACCTGATGTGCCAGAATCTGCGCGCGCCCAGCAGCAAGGATCTGGCGGATCCGGCGCTGTCCCCCGCGCATCGGTCGGAGCTGTTCAAAACGCTGCTGGCTCAATACGCGCCCGATGTGGTCGGCCTGCAGGAGGCCAAGGGCGTGTGGCAGGAACTGCTGGAAAGCTATCCCCAGGACACGGGCTACGGCTATACGGCGGCCGTCAAAATCAACCCCGACGCGCAGGGCTATACTGCGATCCTGTATAAGCAAAGCCGCTTTGAGCTGCTGAAGGAGGGCGTTTTCTGGCTGACGGATACGCCGGACATGCCCTCAGCATTGTGGACCGTTACATGCGCAACTGCACCTGGAAGCTGCTGCTGGATCAAGAGACGGAGCAGTCCGTATATGTATTCAGCACCCATCTGCACGATCCCATGGGCGCAGCCGCCGACGAGGTGCGCGCGCTGCAGACGCAGTATCTGCTTGCAAAAGCCGCGCAGGTCATGCAGGCACACCCCGAAGCTTCATCTCTGATCATGGGCGATTTCAACGCCCGGCCAGACAACGATCCGGCCTCCGCCTCGAAAAATTGCTATAATAAAGATCTGGAGACCCAGATAAACGCCGCGGGCTATCAGGATGCGCGCGTAGCGACGGAATACGGCGCGAAGGGCTCCGTCCATGGCTTTGGCAAGTATTCAGCCATTCTGGATTATCTGTTTGTAAGCGCCGATTTTCAAATTGAGGATTTTTCTGTGCTGGGTGAAAAAATCAACGGCGATTTTTACATGCGTGTGCTGGTATTAGGCGGATCCACGGCGGGCGTGCAGGCGGGGCATCAGGTTACGCTCTGCACGCCATATTACGCGCTGGGTGAGGATGCAGCAGGCAGCTGGGCCGTTCATTCCAAGGCGGGATGGGAAGCCTGGCGGCAGCGGCTGGGCTGCGCCATGACGTTTGGCGACCGCGAAACGGGCCGCACGCAAAATTACAGCCAGTGGCACATGTGCGACAGCGCGCACGCGGGTTATCAGCGGCTGGATCAGGGCACGCTGGACGATCCCGGCAAGGATAGCCTGTCCAAGGAGATTCAACGCTGCCTGCACGATCCGCACGGCCGCAGCTTCCACCCGGCCGGACGGCTGAGGCTTCTGCCCGCGCAGGATGCGACGCGCTATGCTCCCGTGCCGCTTCGCGCCCTGCTGCCCAGGGAAATCGATAACATGTTGGTACGCGGCAAGGCGTTGTCCATGGATCAGGATGCGCTCAACTACGCGCGGATGGCCCCGGACGTAATGTGCGTGGGCTACCTTGCCGGACGCGTCGCCGGGATGTGAGTAAAGCAGCAATGCGCCGCGCGGGCGCGATTGTGCCCGTCGCCCCCGTACCCGTGCAGGATACGGCGCTGCACATTGCCTGCGGCGACGAGCGCGGCTTTGCCCAGGCGGTGCTGACCAACGACGCCGCTGTCCTCGCCGCCCTGCCGCCTTTTGAACAGGCGGGCGCGCTGAGCAATCGTCTGCTGGCGGATAAAACGCGCCTGTGGTTTGGCGATATCAGCGGCGCGCAGCGCTGCACGGAAACGCTTGAACAGCTGTGCGAACGTCTGCGTGGATATGCGTATATTGACCGCCAGGGCAAGGACGGTGTGGTGCGCGCCGGGCTGGTTGGCCCGCTGGATGGATTACTGGCTTGCCATTCAGCTTTGCGTGCTGCTGTCCAAGGCCCATTACGCGCCTGCGCAGCCTGCCATCCTCGCCTTTCTGCGGAATACGAGCATTAAGGACGCATGGACAAATGCGATTTTGAGCTGCTTCTGCGCCGTCCGCTGCGGGAAATCCAGGGACGGCTCCTTTCGCTGATGCATGCGGGCCGCATCCCTCATTTTCTTCATTTCGCTCTCGGAGGCCCGGTAACAGACGAAGCCACCTACCGCGCACAGCACGGCAAAAACCTGCGCGCGCTGGAAAACGGCTTTTATGAACCGCTGCCGCCCGTTTTCCCCACGCAGGAAACCGCTCTTTCCGTTCTACCACCCGCGCAGAGCAGCGCGTGGCTGCGGGATATCCTGGCGCTGGGATTGAGCATCGCCCCAATTCAAGCCTATATCCGGGAACGGGTTGTACCCTTTCTGCTGAGCACACGCACAGCGCCCGCGCAGGCGCGCGCCCTTTTTGAGCATCTGCTACAACGGCAGGAGGCAGACTATGCTTCCCGCGCGGATGCAGATGTATACGCGCGCATGCGCTGCGTCGCTTGAATCCCTGCTGGACGTATATCTGGAACGCTTGGAAGCGTGGCCGTCAACCAATCGGGCTACGGCTATCTGGTTGACGAGGCCATCCGCTGCATGGAGGAACGCCTCCACGAAAGCTCGCTGTCGCTGCAGGAGGTTTCCGACTATGTGCATTTAAGCCCCGGCTACCTGTCCAAAAAGCTCAAGGAGAGCACCGGGCTTTCGTTCCAGGAACTGCTGATTAAAATGCGCATGGAGCGCGCGGCGGCCCTGCTGCGGGATGGGCACATGCTGGTATATGAAGCAGCGGAGCGGCTGGGCTATCAAAGCTACCGCTCCTTTTCCGCCGCGTTTGAAAAATACTATCACTGCAATCCGAAAAAGTTTAAGGGATGAAGGCGATGCGTATCCGCCGTTCTCTGCTGGTTCGTGCGCTGGCGCTGATGCTGGCGGTCTTTATGCTGCTGTTTGCCTGCCTGTTCGCGCTTTTATACCGCTCTGTGCGCGATACGGTGCGCACGCAGGAATTGCAAAACGCTTCTACACGGCTGGAAATGTTTCGAGCCTACCTGGATCTGTCGCTGGATAACGGGCGCAACACCATCTATCAGTTTATGCAAAGCGGCCTGATGAGCAGCGACGAGCAGGATAAAATACAGGCTTACTTTCAACGCTATTCTGAAACAAACAGCGTCATCAGCGTAGAATTTCTTTTAGAGGGCGACCGTGTGCTGGCCATCGACCAGCCGCTATTGCTTAACAGCATGACTGCGGACAGCGCCTTCTTTTATTCCCAGGCGCAGCACAACCGGCTGGTCATCTCCGCCCCCTACTATTCTCTCCTCGCCACCGGGCGGGTGGTGGCGCTGATCCGCTCCATCCTGGTGCAGTGCAGCCGTTACAGCAGTCAATGGAGCATCTATTATCTGATCCGCGCGGAGGAATTCTACGCGCGCATCAACGCTGCCATTCGCCAGTATGTCATCCTGATTGAGGACAGCGGCCGCGGCATGACACGCGAACATGTTGAAAGGATATTCTCCGATACAGTGAAAAACGCCGTCAAGAACGATGGCCGCGGCATGGTTTCTATTGGCTTGCAAAACGTCCGGCAGCGCATCGAGCAGTTCTATGGCTCCGGTTGCAGCCTGTATGTCCGTTCCCGCGAGGGCATCGGCACCACGGTTGAAGTGATCATCCGCAACAAGCAGAAAACAGATGGTGCAGCCGCGCAGGAAGGATAAGCGCAGCGCTTGCCCTACCGATCAAAACCAACTTAATAATACAGATTTCTAAACCAGTTAACAGCCTCCAGCCAGGATGTGCGCACCATCATGCCGCTGGCAAAGGGATAGAACACGGCGAACATCGCGGCGACAATCAGCAGGTAGGCGCTCACCAGCGCCAGGCTCCAGCGGTCGGCGCGCTTCTGGGCAATCCTTTCCCTCTCCGCTCCTGCCCGCTGACCAGCATAAGCCATAAACCAGCCGCTCAACTGCTCCAACACATAGGCCGTGCACAGAATGATAAACGGTACGCTGGGGAAATAGTGGTAAATATACGTTCCGCGCGGCACCCCGATCCAGAGCAGGTACTGCGCGCAGAAGCAGATCAGCAGCAGCGCCGGGCGCGCATCCCGCTCCCCCTGCGGGGCCAAGGGAGAAATGCGCTCCCGATATCCGTGGCACAACACTGGAATCGCCTGATGCTTAACCCAGGCGTACAGCACCGTCAGCAGCGCCGCAAAGCCTACCCACCACACCGTGTAGTTGCCAAAGGCCCAGATGGCATAGGCATAGCCTGCCGGGGTATAGCGGTCGTCGGCATAGTACATGGGAATCTCGGAAAGCGGCCACCGATACCAGGGCGCGTAATAAGGATGATCCATGCCCCGCCCAGGCTCGCTGTGATACCAAAGCATATACTCAGCCGCGTCCACAATGCGCTTGAGGGTAACGCCGCCGCTGGGCGCAAAGTAAGGAATATAAGAGCAATAATAGATGGCCGCCGGCACCAGCACAAAGAAAATCAGGCAGCTGGCAATCGTAATCAGCAGGCGCTTATCGCCGCTTTTTGCCGCGGCGGCAGCCAGGGGATCCCGCTCGACAGGGTCAGTCGCCTTTGCCTCACGCACGGCCTTCCACCTGCGCCAGATGCCAAAGAAAAAGATTGCCGCCAGGCCCAGGCCCGCAAAGCAGCCCGTCCACTTGCTTGCCACCGCCAGACCCATGCATGCGCCCGACAAGACCAAGGGAATCATGGTATACGCAAGCTTTTTCCCAAAGAAATCCGTATAGAACCACCGCAGCATAAAGTATACCGACCAAATAATAAACAGCACCACAAAGCTGTCAATGGTAGCGATGCGCGTCTGGGTAAAGTGCAGGGTATCAAACGCCAGGCACAGGCAGGTCAGGATGGCGTAGCGCCGCTTTTTGAAGAGCAACCGCCCCAGCAGATACATGCCGGGCAGCATCAGCACGCCGCAGGCTGCCCCCGCAAAGCGCCAGCCAAAGGGCGTCATGCCAAATATGCTGATAGCCCAGCTCATCATCACCTTGCCCAGCGGCGGATGCGAAATCTCGTAGGGCTGCAGGCCATGCGAATGCTCATAGCCGGTGCGGGCATGGTAGATCTCGTCAAAGTACATGCCGTTGTACCAGCTGGGCTCGCCGGACAGCGTGTCCGGCTCATCCACCAATGCGGAAGCATCGCGTCCGGCGGAATCCACCGCCGTAACCGGCAGCGGCGTTCCGTCCGCCGTCCGGAAAACGGTTTCAAGCAATGACAATCCGGGAGCCGAAGCCGTCAGCAGCACATAGCGTCCCCTGAGCGAGCGCGCGTCCACGGCGTTGTATCCGTTGACATAAAACCATTGAAACATCGTGCCGCCATTGGTCGCGCAGGAAATGGGTGTTCCCCAGCTTTCCCCATCCTCGGAGGTCTGCACCGTGAAGCTGTTATTCCCGTCGTTGATACCCTCCATGTACAGCATGCGGAAGTCATCCTGAGCTTCGCACAGATCAAAAACAACCGTCTCGCTTGCCTGTCTGAATATAAACGACGTTTGCGGGGACACGGTGGAGCCCAGGTGATAGTACGCAAGCAGGGCATAAAGCACCGTAATGCCCAGCATCAGCGCAGCATCCTTTGCGTCTGCGCGGCGAGAGCGCTGGTGGTTGGCCTGCTCATCCTGCATGAAAACGCCTGCGGGCGGCGTTTGCGCCTGCCGGCCGCAGAAGAATGGAACAGCTTCGCCGCGCCGGGCCAGGCGATGCGCCAGGAATAGCGCAATGGCAAGCGTCGCCAGCAGCAGGCCGTACACGATATAGGGCACATAAGGCATAGCGTTCTGCGTCTGCTGAGTATCCGACGCGCCCCGGCAGAGCAGGCTCAGCGCCGCCACGCCCAAAGACAGCATCAGCAGCCCCAGCACGCTTTTGAAGCAATAGCACTGGCATGCCATCAAGCCATACAGCAGCACAAGCACCGCCAGCAGCAGGTGACGCAGATCCAGGGAGAACGTCTTGGTTTCCGCGCTGTAGCTCGGCTGATAAAACAGCGTGACTTCCACCCCAGCAGGAAGCGATTCTACCTTTTTCAGGGACAGGTTGGTAAACCACGCTTCGCCTGACGTTTCCCCGGAGTATCCGCCCAGCCGGGCATAAACAGTCAGGCTGCGCTGCCTGGGCCCGGTTTGGCCATACAGCTCCACCTGCCGCCACTCCCCCTGGCTGTCGTATATGCCAGCAGAAAACGCATACACATCGGCAATGGACAGGTTTGCGCCTCGGCCGCCCTGCGCCTGGGCACAAATCTGCCCCGAAAGGCAATAGAAGCTATTGGGCTCCACAGCCACGTCCTGCGCAATGCGCGCGTCATTGGCCATGTAGTTGGCAATATGGAGCGCCTGCCCCTGCCCGGCCTGCACCACGGAGAAGTCCGTATAGCCCTCCGATTGAATATAAGCCTGGGTGTACCACGCAGAGGGCACGCCATCCTCCTGCACATCGGCAAAGCTGCCGTTTTCCAGCAGCTCCTGCCCATAGGGCCGGGTCTGTCTGGAACGGAGCCAGAAAAAGAGCAGAAGCAAAAGCACAATACCGATGGGAATAAGGAACCATTTTTTCGTCTTTTTCATACAATCCCCCCGTTTCAGGGTTTTTGATCAAAGGCGTTTGGGATTAGATAGCGTCTTCATTTTATCAAATCATGGAAAGAATGTCAAAAGTTCAATTGTAAATCTTTGCATATCGATCCGTATTCTGACAAAAAAGGCGGCTGAATAAATCAACCGCCTTTGAAACTATACAATTTTCGCGAATCGCTTATTTTTTATGGAACACAATCGCGCGATCATACACGATTTCATAATACGAAGGGCCAACGCCCGTTTCAGGCTCCACATAGGCGCGATAAGCGATGAGCAGCTGCGTGCCGTTATCCGCGCCATAGAAGCGCCCGTTGGGGTTGTCGGTGCTGTAAGGAATGACGGCGGTATGGCTATCCAGCGCGGTTCGCGCCATCTTGAGCACATAGTATTTGCTGCTGTCCACGTCAGGCAGGTATTCAGCCGCAGAATCCCCGTACATGGAATCATACAGGCTGACAATGCCGTTGAGTCTGGGGCGGGCATAGAGCACGGTGTTCGCGTAGGTCGCCTTGCCAGCAGCAACGTGATTTACACCATAAACCACCACAAAGTCCTCGTCGGAGTTCAGAGTAAAATCGTTGGTCATCAAATAGCTGGTATCGCGGTTATCACCCTGGGTGTTTTCATCGTTCAGATAGCCCGTCATGCCCTCGGGCACGGCGATGCGGGCGCTAAACTCCTCATAGTCGTACTCGCCGCCATACTGCGCAATCAGGCTCTGGCGAATCTGATCCAACGCCTTATCAGCTTCGGGCAGGCTCTGCACCTCGTGCACGCCCGTGCCGCGCGGTGTAAGCGCAGGATAGGCATAGGCATTCACAGGCGTTTCGGCCTTGGGCGTAACGCGATACACGCGCATCGATTCGGAAAGCGTCGTGCTCCACTGCTCAAAGGCCGCCGCATCCTCCGGCTGGGAGGTGCGCATCAGGATGGTAAACACGTCCGCGCCCTTTTCCAGGCCCATGCGCAGCGTATCGGCATAGAAGGGAGCGATATTGATCATGCCCGCGTCAAAGCCCGCTTCAATCAGCGCAGCGCGGATGGCTTCCGCCGTATCCTGATTGCCCGATGCAATGTAGGCAAATTGACCGCCGAAGCAGGTTTCCCCGCCCGCATAGCGGATGTTGTTCATGTTCACCGGCTCGCCCAGGCTGGCAAAAACCGGGTGATACACGCCCGCTTCAGCGCTGCCATACTTGAAAAAGCTGCGCTCGGTGTATTCCTTGCCCGGCTTCACCGCGGAGGCAAACACGTAGTTGATCAGGGGAAAGTACTTGCACGCGGGCGGCAGCGTGCCCACAAGCACCACCGCCTCATCCTGGCGCAGCTTATACGTCCAGCCCACAGGGCTGAAATAGGGATTGGCGGGCGCGTTCTCGGCGGCAGGATCATAAAGCGCAGAGGGCTCCTCCGCAGGCCAGGTCATCTGCCCCATTTCGGTGGCCGGAGCAGGCTCCTGATTGGGCGCTGGCGGGATCATGGGCACCAGATACCCAGAGCCAGCATTATTGCCAAAGCAGGAGATCAGCTTGCCCTGGCTGGCAAGCGCGATGGTGTCCATATGCTCAAAATGCCCTTCCTGCACATGGCAGTTTTCAGACAGCGCCTCAGCAAACAGATCGGCGTTTTCCTTTTCCGCTAGGGCGCAAGCCGGCCAGGCAGCCAACAGCGCCAGCATCAGTGCGATCAATTTCTTCATGTTTTTTCTCCTTTATGGTTCAACAATATGGAAGTACAGTTCCGGCACGGCCATGCTGCCGCAAAGGGCCGCAAACAGTGCCTGGTCGCCGCTTTCAAGGATGACGAGCTTTTCGATATTCTCCTGATCGCCGTTCGCCATCGCCAGAATGCCCGCACGGACGGTGGATAGGGTCAGGTCGGCCTGCGCGTCGGAGACGCCCTTGTAGTACAGCAGCACACCGTGATGCAGCTTAAGCAGATAGTTGTCGTCACCCGCCAGCTTCAGATTGACGGTAAAGGACTGACCGGCCAGCTTTTCCGCATCCAGCATAATGCCCATATAGTCCAGCATCGTCTGCGCGTCCATGCCCTGCGCGGTGGTGCCCGCACCGATGCGGCCGGTCTGCGGATACGCGCCCGTGCCGTTGCGCAGCTCGAAGGCCGCAACCAGATAGGCGTTTCGCCACGCGCCGGATTCCGCCTGATAGCCCAGCTGTTCCAGCGCGTCGGCGCAAAGATAGAGCGCATCCATGTTGGTGGGATCGGCAAATACCAGGGTGTTGGCAATCTGCGCCACCCACTGATACTCGCCCTTTTCATAATCGGCGCGCGCCATTTCCAGCACCTTGGCCGGATCGCCCAGGTATTCCATTAACTTCTTAGCGTATTCAGTGGGCGCCAGCTCATCCAGATTCACCGGGTTGGCGTCGTACCAACCCATGTACTTTTGATAGACCGCCTTGACGTTATGCTTGAGCGTGCCATAATACTGCCGGGTATACCACACCCTGGCCAGCGCTTCGGGCAGCTCTATCATGGCGGCGATTTCATCGGCAGTATAGCCCTCGTTGATGTACATCAGCGTCTGATCGTGCATGAACTTATACACAGCGGCGGTATTGGTCAGGTATTCGGCCACCACGTCCTTGCCCCAATGCGGCCAGTTGTGGGATTGGAACACCACCTCCGCATCCGGGAACAGCGTCTGCGCCTGGGTGATATAGCGCGCCCAGTCGTTGGCGTCGCGCACCTCCGCGCCGCGCAGGGTGTAGAGGTTATGCATGGTGCCAGTGCAGTTTTCCGCCATCCACAGCGCCTGCATCTGCGGGAAATAGGTATTCATCTCAGCGGGCGACTCGGTGCCCGGCGTCAGCTGAAAGATTGCCTGCACCCCATCGATCTCCATTTCGCATAGCGGCTGGGTGATTTCATAGGTAGGCGCGATATAGCCTGTGCCGCCCTGCACGGCGGTCAGACCGATGCCCACAGACAGGCGGCCCTGCGCGCCATAGGGCAGAAAGCTGCCATACTGATAGGTTGCGCGGCGTTTCATGGCTGTACCCGCAAACACATTTTCGCGCATCACCGAATCGACAAAGCCCTGCGGTACGATAATCGCGGTTTTGCCGGAGGCAATCTGCTCCGCCAGCGGCAGCGACGGATCGGCCGCGTCCCCAGCAGAAATCAGCCCCTCGATGCCGCCGTAATGATCGACGTGCGCATGGCTGATAACGATGGTCACGATGCGCGCCTCGCCCATATGCTCACGGAACAGCTTCAGCGCCTCTGCGGCGGTGTAGCGGCTGCTGGCGCAGTCCATGATGATCCATCCATGCTGGCTGCGGACAAAGGTGATATTGGAAATATCATAGCCGCGCACCTGATAGATATCGTCCGTCACCTTGAACAGGCCGTACAGCGCGTTGTGCTGCGTATTGCGCCACAAGCTGGGATTGGCCGACGAAGGCACGTCTTCGGCTTCGCGGACAAAATCATATGCATCCTGCGACCAGATCGTCATGCCGTTTTCGGCCTTGATGATCAGGCTTTCCGGGGCGGCAATCAGTCCCCGGCGGGCAAACTCCGTCTCCTGCTCATCGGAGAAATCAAGCTGCTGATAAACCGCGGCGTTTAGGCCTTCCGTAATCGTAGTGGCCGGCTTTTTTCGGCATTCAGGGTGTCTTCGGCAAGCCCAGGGGCAAACGAGCACGCCAGCAAAACAGAAACCGCGGCGGCGATGATACGCTTCATAGGGCGCTCCTCCTGTTTTTTTGAAAACGGTCTGGTGCAGGGTAACGCCAGACCAAGTGTTGTGCTTTTACTTCCCGATCACAACGGAAACCTTGATTTCCTTAGCGGTCTCGCTCAGATCCAGATTGCCGCCGTCGGCCACGGTCACGCGCAGCTCATACAGCGTGCCGTCCGCCAGTTCGGATACGGTCTGTCCGTCCTCAGCGGTGATCTTCCACAGTTCGGCTGCCACCTGCTGCAGCTTGCCATCCGCGCCGTAGGCATACACCTTGAGCTCGGCAGCGCTGCCGGACAGGTTGTTCATGCGGAAGGCCACGGTGGTGTTGGGATGCACGCTGCGCACCGTCACGGTATTGAGCCAGCTGGCAACGCTGCCTTCACCGCCGTCCTGGGCAAACTGCTGCTGCGAAAGCACGTTGCGCGCAGTCTGATCCAGATCCACCTTGCGATAGGGCATCTCGGGCAGGTAAACGAAGCGATCCTGCAGGCGCAGCAGCTCCAGATAGCCGGTGGGGCAATAGAGAGCGTTGCCGCTGTTGCCGGCGTACATGCCAATGGCCATGTTGTTGTAGCCATACTTGTTGGATACGTCCATGGTGAACACGGTTTCGCCGGTTTCAAAATCCAGGATGATGTACTGCCACATGCCGGTGGTCAAATCCTGCACATAGCCGTAGATATAGCCGGTGGCGGTGGACAGCTTCATAATCGAGGTGTCGCTCAGATCGTTGCGGCTCCAAACGCTCTTCATCTCGTAGCCGTTTTCGGTCTTGATCGTATCCACGCGCTCCACGCCGGGAGCGATCATGCTGTTGCCCTTGGTCAGCCAGTTCATATCGTAGATGTTGGCGTAGCTTTGGATGGAGGAGTCGCTGTCAGGATTAGCCAGACCCGCGTTGCCCGCGCCAAACCAGTTGCACACGATGGTGCTCACCTTACCCTGGCCGCCGTCATATACGATGGCGGAGTTTTCTACAGCCACCTGATAGCCCTCGGGCAGATCGTCCAGCACAGGCATGCTGGCCACCACTTCTCCGGTCTTCATATCCAGCGCGATCAGATTGACGATTTCCTGATTGTCGGTGAACAGTACTAGTTCGGGCGTCAGCGTGGGCGAGCAGCCGCCGCCCCAGGCCAGACCGCCGCCGGTGGTCTTGTCGCCCTCCTTGCTCACCTTCGCGCCAGCGCTTTCATAGGGCGTTTTCCATACGACCTCCACGCCCTCGTTAGCGCGCAGCAGGTAGCAGTTCTGGTTGGTCAGGATGACCGCGCCCTCGCGGGAGGCGGCGATGCCGTTTTCCGCGCCCTCGCCGGCAGGCAGATCGCACACATAAACGGCCTTGGCCAGATCAACGGTTTCGCCGTTCAGGATCGCATCGATGGCGCTGCGGGCGATATATCCCATCACGCCCTGCTGCGCGCGCTGCGGATAGATGCGGAAGCCGCCGGTGGCGAACCACAGGTTGCCCTCGTAGTCAAACACCACGGACAGAAGATTCTGCCCCAGCGCCTTGCCCAGCGCGGTTTCGGCCGCGGCCTTGATGTCGATGTCCAGCACCTTCTCAAACTCCGGCAGCACGTTGCCCGCCTCGTCAGTGGCGCGCAGCATCAGCACATGGTTGTTGCTGGTGGGGCATACGATGCGGTTTTCTTGATCCAGGAAGGTATAGGAGCTCTGAATCATGTAGCCGCCGCCGTCATGCTGCTTCGGGGAGAAATAGCCCAGCGTCTTGGTTTCCTCGGCGTTCAGATCGCGGATGGCGATGCCGCCCAGCAGCGGCACCACCGCGTGGCCATAGCTGTCAAAATAAATCGCGGGGGAGGCGTTGGCGTTGGTGGTTTCATAGGACACGTTGATTTCGGGATAAATGCCCACGGGCAGCACTTCGTCCGTGCTGTCGGTGTTATAGCCGTCATGATGGATATTGGCGTCGCTCTTGGCCATATAGGGGTTTACATCCACCTGCTTGGGGCTGAGCGCCTTGACGGGCAGCGCGGCGGCGGAAGCTGCGGACACAGCCAGGCACTGGATCGTTGCCAGCGTCAGGACAAATCGGAAAAGCCCTTTCATTTTCATATCCTCCTTCTGTCGTTGAGCGTTAATTTGTTTCATTTGTGATTGGGACGCTTGCGTAAAATTCTTTGTTTGCAAACCAGACGTTCAGGCCCTGCTGAAAGCTCCCCGCGCTTACGGGCTCCAGGATAAAGTATTCCATCCGAAGCCGAAACGCCTGCAACGAAAAGTCCAGATCGCTGCACCAGATGATTGCGCACGCGGGGCAGACGGAGCGAAGATGCTCCACGGCGTTTAAGCCTGCCACGCCCGGCAGCGCGATCACCGCGTTGGTCGGCGCGGTTTTCTGCACGTTTTCAAAGAACTGCTCCTGGTTTGAACAGCCTTCGATCTGCGGAAACAGCCCTTTTGTCTGGCAGAATCGGGCGATCTGCTCCGCATAGCCTTTTCTTGCCTCGTCCTGATCTGCCAGCACGGCGATTCGATACACAGCTTTCCCCCTTTCAGAAACGGCCTTTTGCGCTTGTCGCATTCAGTATATAGGAGCCGGCGTCTTTTTCAAGCGCTTTGGCACGAAACGGGCGATAATAGCACGAAATCTCATTTCAGGATAGATATCCGCCGGGCGGATTTTGTAGTATAATGAACGCAAAAGACATCACTCGGGAGGCGCGAAGCATGCGGATTGCGATTGTGGACGATCTGGTGAACGAGCGGGCGCTATTGCGGAATCGCCTGGAGCAGGCGCTGAACGGCCGCAGCGTCCAGACGGATATCTGCGAATATGCAAATGGCGAAGCCTTTATCCAGGCAGCCGAAAAGCAGCGTTTTTCCGCTGCCTTTCTGGATATCTACATGCCGGGCGCAAACGGCATTGATACCGCCCGGGCGCTGCGCGCGTTTGACCCCGACTGCCTGCTGATCTTCACCACCACGTCCACCGATCACGCGCTGGAGGGCTTTCAGGTGCGCGCGATGCACTATCTTGTCAAGCCCTTCACGCAAAAGGACATAGACAGCCTGACGGATGAAATGCTCGCCCGTATCCCCCAACCCGATGAATATATGGATATCAAGGTCAGCGGCAGCGATATCCGCTTAAACTATCAAAGCATTGTCTACGCCGAGCATTTTTCGCACATGATTCATATCCACACCCCAGCTAAAAAGACGCTGATCACCCGTCTGCCCTTCAAAAGCTTCATTGCGCCGCTGTGCCAGGACGCGCGCTTCTTTGTGTGCGGGCGCGGCGTGATTGTCAATCTGGAGCACGCGGCGGATTTTGAGGATACCGCCTTTATTATGGATGAGGGCAGCCGGGTGTTCTTCAGCCGGGAGCTGATGAAAAGCGCCCGGCAGGCGTTTATGGTATTTCTGCTGCAAAGGGGGCATTGAGCATGCTGGACGCGCTGCGGCCGGTTTTA
>ERZ809074.264-NODE-264-length-89229-cov-5.300502_pt1 | contig 89229 bp, 73 predicted proteins | sample MGYA00520795_ERZ809074 | MGnify/ENA primary metagenome ERZ809074 (study PRJEB31570, sample SAMEA3212989) | Homo sapiens | biome: human-gut; feature: human gut; material: fecal | place: Sweden | collected 2011 ...
GACCTGCTGGAGGAAAACGCCAAAGCCCATCCCCAATATCAAGGGGACTACGGCGACTGGCTCCATTGGACCGTGCCGGGCACCGACTGCAACCTGTCGATTTTCGCCTCCGGTTGGGGTGACGGTTCCTATCCTGTCTACTTCGGCTACGATGAAAAGGATGAGGTCTGCGGGGTGTATATCCAATTTATTGATATTGTAGAAAGCTATGATGCATAACAAAAAGGAAGTGACTGCCATGAAAACCTTTGATGCCAATTACAGGCTATTGGAGGAGATGTACCAAGATGAATACTATCCCGATTTTCTGGTGGATAAGGTAAAGACCGAGCTGCAAAAGGTCATCGCCCTGCTGGAAGAAGGAGAAACCGACACCAAATCCGTACAGGAAAAGCTGGACGAAAGCGTTTGTGCCATCAATGCTCTGCAAGAAGAATTTGAAGAGCATGACAGCGAAATTGAAACCGTAGCCCGCGACTGCATTGGCGAAACGGTAACATATATTCTGGATTGGTTCGATATTCCCATCGACACAGAGGAAGCGATTCGGGAAAGGGATTGGTAAAGCAATCGCAGCCGCAAAAACATAATCAACTTCACAACAGCAATCATTTTTCCCCGATGATTTGGGCGAAAAATTCAAGTACTGTTTTAAATTCAATTTTCAGGAGGACGGAATCATGGGATTATTCAGCAAATTATTTAAAGGACCACAGCCGGATATGGAAAAGAGCGCAACCAACGAGAAAAAGGTGCGTGCCTTGTTTAATCAGGTGGTGGAGAATGGCAAGGAATACCGTCTGATTGTAGGCTATACCGAGGACGTCAAACGATTCAATTACGGCTTTGTCCACGGAAGCAAAACTCAAATCGGCAATTTGATTGTGGGATGGAACGAGGACACCAAGACCATCGTGGTCGTACCGACCGTTCCTGACCTCTCCGGCTGTGGTGACCCAACCTATTACCGTCGGGAGGAAATCCTCAAAGCCTACCGAAACAAATACCCCACCGACGCCTTCATCATCTACCCCGACCGAAATGGCTATATCGGCATCAACGCCTATGAATGGCTGGAGGATGAAAAGCTGTACGTCTATCTCTATCAGAAAGAGGAGTTGGAGGCATTCACCGCCTTTTTCCAAAATAGCTTTTCAACCAAATAAGAAGAGAGAAGTGAGACACCGTGTTAAAAGAGATTGGAATTTGGTTTCTTGTCCTGTCTGTCCTCTTTATCTTTGGGCAACTGTGGTTTCAGCTGGTGGAAGGACTCCTGTCCAAAATCAAATCTCTGCTGAATCGAAACAAACCACCCCAACGGTGGCACTTCCGAAAAGTAACCGACGATAACGAACAGCCGTAATCCGCCAAAAGGGCAAAAATGTGATGGACAGAAAATGAAAGGAGGCGCTGATATGGAAGTATTAAAACAGTGCCAGAAATGGTTTGAACAGAATGAAATTCAAAAGGTGATTGATGCGCTGGAGGCTATTCCCGCCGAGGAGCGCACCCCGGAACTGGACAGTGAACTGGCAAAAGCCTACATCACCATCGCAGAGATAGGAGAACGGGAGCCTTTTGAAAAGGCGCTGCAACTTCTGGCTCTCCATGAGGAGGAACTAGGCGAGGACCATTGCTGGAATTATCGAATCGCTTCTTCTTACTATTACCTGGACGAAGAAGGACCTGCCCTGCATTACTTTGAACAGGCACTCAATGCCCGTCCCGGCGACAAGGACACGCAAGGATACATCGACGACTGCCGCCGCCGTTTGACCCTGCCCCGCTTTAAAACAAACTTCCGAGAAAGGACCCAGCAGGCATGGAGCGCTTTTGCCGAAATCGAGGCAGAACTGCGGGCTATCATGGATGCCGACAAATTGCGGGAGCGCGGTGAAGAGCTGATGGAAAAACTCAGTCAGGCACTGGAGCCTGCCTTCTCTTCCCCTGCTTTTGAAATCGGCTATAACGGCAAAAAATATGAGCTGATTCTCAGCGCCGAAGGCAACCGCTCTGCTCTGTTCCCGCTGGTTTATTTCCGGAAGCACGCGCCCAAAGAGGTGCTGGCACACTGGAACATTCTGGTAGGACGGCAAAGCCAGGGGGATTTTTCTCTGCGCACCGGAGGGATGGAAGTAAAACCGGAGGATGTGCAGGTGTGGGTGGAGCAGCAGGAGGATGGGCGACTGTCCCTCAGCCTTTACTGTGAAAAACTGCTTTCCTTGCAGCAGGAGGAAAACGAACGCACCTGGTGGATGCTTTCTACCCTCACCGACCAGGTGCTGGGGGAAATCAACTCCATCGCCCACATCGAAACCTTTGATTTCATCGATGCTCCTCAAGCCGGACCTTTCGTTTCTCTGGCAAATCTGCCACAGATGCTCACCAACTTGGGACTGACCGACTATCGGGACGGCAGCGAATATCTGGAAAACAGTTATCTTGCCTATGAGCTGGAACCGGTGGAAGACCCGGATGCCGACTGGCGGCTGGACACCTATGTCGGCTCCACCCGTCTGCCGGTGCTCATCAACGACTACCTGAGCGCCCACAGCAATGTGATGGATGCGTACCACAAGGATGGCATCGTCGCCGGTTTTCTCTGCTATCCGGTGGACGGATTTGAAGGTGAAAATCAAGCGGAGCAGATTCTGCAATTCCGGGACAGCCTGCAAGCTGCCATTCTGGAACACGCCGGTGCAGACGCTGTTACCTTCCTGGGCGGCGCCACCGGATTGTACTATGGGTATCTGGATTTTATTGCCTGGGATTTGCCCGCCGTACTGGATGCAGCCAAAGATTTCTTGACCGACTCCGAGGTAAATCAAGGTGTGTTCCATGTGTTCCGTCGGGATGTAGGCGCTGTCCGCCTGTGGGAGCGGGAAGCTGAGCCGGAGGTGGACCCGCAAACCGGTTCCCTGCTCTCCGCACAGGATATTGAAACGCTGGAATCTTTTACCGACGATGTGGCGGGCTACTATGGAAGGATGCTCCACTGGCTGGAGAACTTCATCGAGCAGGGCGTGCAGGCAGGAAAATTCACCCAACGTCAGGCAAAGCAGGACCTGCAAATTGCCTTGTGGTATGCCTTTGCCTGCAACAATCTCGACGAGTACCGCTACTACTATAAAGCGGCAGACTGGATGAAAGATTCGGAACAAAATGCTGCGGGCTGCGCCATGTGGTACTACCGCTACTCGGCAGCGCTCATGTACTGTAGTCGTTTGGAAGAAGCGCTGGACTATGCAGAAAAGGGCGTCCGGGAGGAACCGGACTATCCGTGGATTTGGCTGCAAGCCGGCAAGCTGCGCAGTCACTTCGGAGATAAATCCAGTGCATTGGATGCCGTTGCCCATGGTCTTGCACTGGTACCCGGCGATTATGAGTTCCTGACCTTGCAAAAAGAAATTGAAAACGGCGCGCCGCTGGAGCAGATGGAATACCACTGGATCAAGCCCGATGCCGACCAGACGCTTCAGCAGGGATTGGATGCGGACGCCGACAATAAGCAGCGAGCCATCTCCTGTATAACGGTCCATGCGGATGGACTGCAACGCTTCTGGAGCATCTTTGGTCCAAAGCCGGAGCAGTACACCCCTAACGCACCCTATACCCGCTTCCCCTATCCGGTAAACGGGCGGACGGTCGATTTGGTTTTCCAGATGAACGAAGCAGGAATGTCCAAACTGGACGCCGACTGGCTGGAGCAGCTAAAAGGCTGGATGCAGAGCGGACAGTGGTTGGAGCGGGAACATCCCGACGGCAGAGCAGCCCGCCTGGATACAGTGCTGGTGGGTCTTGACTACCACATCGGTCTGCTCTACAAGTTGATAGCGGAGGAGGTCTACTTCCAAATCTTCCTCAACCCAGACGGAACCGAGCAGGAAGAGCTTTTCTGGTCCTCGGAAGAGAGCGGTGAACCGGAGCTTTATACAGAGGAGGAGATGTCTGCGGTCGAACAACACATTCAAAAAACCTTTGGCACGTTTGAGCGTGTCTTTCACGAGCTGGTTTCTCCCGACATCCATGTGGACATCTGCATGGTCCCACCCGCTGAGGAACGGGACTACTACACACTGGTGACGATGGGCATGGGTGCTCACCGAATGAATGTGCCCAAGGAGCTGGCAGAATACAAGCTGGAGCGGGCAGAACTTGCCATCGCCCTGCCGCCGGACTGGAAGCTGGATCAAGAATCCATGGAGGCGGAACGCTGGTACTGGCCGATTCGACTCCTGAAGGTGCTGGCTCGCCTGCCGATTGCCAACGATACCTGGCTGGGATGGGGACACACCATGGACAACCAGTCCCCCTTTGCGGAGAATACCGAACTTTGCGCCAGCCTCTTGACCGCTCCCCAGGGCATCGAGGGAGATGATGGGGTCTGCATCCTGCCAAACGGCGAGGAGGTCAACTTCTACCAGGTCATCCCATTGTACCGGGAGGAGCTGGACTATAAACTGGAGCATGGCGCAGATGCCCTGCTGGAAAAGATGGCGGATGTCAGTTTTGTCGTAAACCCCACCCGACAGAAGGCTAACACGGAAGGCATCCTTACCTATGAGGATTTTGACGGTGAGATGGACGATGCTTGCTATCATATCGAAAGCATTGAGGAAAAGGAATTGCCTGTTGACCCCATCACTGCCTATAACCACATGGCAATTTATCTGCGCTGGTGCATGGAGCATGACCTGATGAGTGAAGAATTCATAGAAGAATACGGTGAGGTAGTCCAACAAGTCAAAGCAGACCCTGCCGGTGTGGATCTAAGGGAGTTCATCCGGGATGAACTGGATAGCTGCTTGTTCGCTGTGCTGTTCAATCACCAAGGTCACGCATTTGCTTCCTACTACTATGGGGAATCGGACGACCCTTACTATCCTGCCGATATTGACAACCATGCTTTGGAATACTTCGGCTCAGAGCAATATCACTCCGACGAATTCCAGGATGAAGCCTACCTGTTCGTCCCCTTTGATGAGGACTATTATCAAGCTATGGCAAAGGTCATTGCAAAACGATTTGCCAACTGGCAAGGTCAGGCATAATCAGGAGAATCGAAACATCCTGTTCCCATCCTCTGAGACAAATCCCATAAGTCAACCTGTTTAAAACTGATAACAGAAGCGAGCGGGAACCTGTTGGAGTATATCAGACGTTCCGTGTGTATGCAGGCTTGTGAGAAAAAGATGCGCTCTTAAAGCAAAAAGGCATTACCGATTTTTGCAGTCGGTAATGCCTTTTTAGTATGGAAATTACTTTCTTTATAAACCGCAGGAAATACAGAACTATTTTGCGCACCTATCTCATCTTTTCCTCATTTCTGCTCCTGTATATACTCCACCGCCGCTTCCATCAGCTCATCTCTTCCTTCTTTGATGCCCTCGATCGTTTTCTTCACTTCGATGTCAGGAGGAATACCTATTCTCTGGGTCTGTCCACCCTCCGGGGTATAGATTCCATATGCTGTATACAGTACCATATTTCCTCCGGGGATGGGCACAATCAGGCAATGTCCATCTGAGCCAAGGGTATTTTCTCCCATCAGCGTCACATTTTCAGCATTGCGAACCAGCATGGCGGCATACTCGGGAGCACTCTGACTGTGCTCATCAATCAAAACAACAACTTCCTTCTCATAAGGATAAACAGCTCTGGGTTTGTTGAAAAAATTATAAACCGGTTCCTTTACAAATGTACCTGGTACGGCTTCGGAAATTGACACACCAAGCAAGCCGACCTCCGGCTCCTCAAAAAGATACGGAGGCAAACAACGCCAACTGTTGGCAGGATACTGACGATAATCCACAATCAGCCCATCGGTATCTCTTAAAGCATTCATCGCTTCTATCCATTTTGCGTCATTGCCATGAATAGCACCTGACTGAAGGTCCATAAAGTCAGGATTGATCACTCCAATATTTCCTTCGATGATTTCGTATGGTTTCTTCTCCCCCTCCTGATAGCTGGCACCATATCGAGGTATGAAGGAACTTGGAAATTCACCGGCTGGAACATCAATGGTCTTTTCCTCCCCGTCCCGCAAAACGGTCACCTCCAGCGTTGTGTCGTGAGAACGAAACAGCGGGTAGCGCAGGGCATTGCAGATTTTCCCATCCATCGGAACAGAATAATATTCTGTACAATGTTGTATCACATCTTTTATATCGACCCCATCCAGCTTACGGACAATATCTCCGGCCTGAAGTGGACAAGATTCATCAAAGGTTTGAACAATCACAACTTCTCCTTCGGCAGATACAAATTCGATGTCGTTCACAATATACTCGCCGAATTCCTTTTGAATAAACTCGCTCCGCTCGTTATAAATAACGTGGGCATCCTGTAATTTTGCAGTCAGTGCCGCGATAGTCAAATCATAGCTGTGACGGTCCGTATCTTGCAGCATCCGAACAATAAAGTCCGGCAGCAGTTCCTCCCAATCCTCGTCCAAAATATCCAGATACGGATTATAATATTCCATTACATTCCAGACACGGAACAAACCCAGCAGACGATAGTTTTCGTCGCTGTAATCCATATCCTCATACAGTTTTTCATTGACAAGCATGGTAGGTTGATTATATCCTGTATAGTAGCCTCTTGCAAAATCAATCGGCGCATTGAAACGGTTGATATTCACAAGCGGCTTTGTCAACGGTTCCATATTGGCTGAAAGTTCCTCGCCGAGATATTTTTTGTCAAATATCCAGCTCGTGTCTGCAATCACCACTTTATCTTCTTCCTTTGCTGATGACCATTGAGCAGCCGGAGTATCTGTTTCATATTCGATTTCACCTAAAGATAACAGCCATTCATTGAGAATTTGATTGGTTGCCTCACTATTCTCTGCCTGCCGTACTTGAGGAATCAAAGCAATCAATTCTGTATCCCAGTCTTTTTCTCCCGTCAAGAAAACAGGATGGGTATATTTTGTATATCCCCATACTTTACATAATTTCTCCAGATTTTGCACTTCCTGTGAATACTCCGCTCTTTTTCCCTCACTTGCCGGAGCGCAGGAGGTAAACAACATACAAATGCACAACAGCACCGCCAGCAGCTTTGTCCATTTGCTCATCACGACATCTCCTTTGAAATTTTATTTTTTGTTTTCTTCCCGTATGTAAGCGACTGCCGCCTCCAGCAGTTCATCGCGTCCTTCCTTGATGCCCTTTAACAGCAACGCCATCATCAGAAGGTTTGATTATCTGCGCATCCAAACACCCTCCTTCTTTTACAAAATCTTCTTTCCGTTTAGATTCATCTTATCACATTTCCTGCAACAGTCAAGAGTCTTGTGAAAAAAAAACAAAGTCAGCTGATCCCGATTTCAGCTGACTTTGCTTTCATTTTTAATGCTCTTATTTTACCCACTGTTGCAGTTCTTCGTCGAATCATCCTAAAAGCATCTCAGTGCTCAATCCCTTCCCGCGCCAACAGCCCTTTGGTGTGGTAGTAATGCTTGACCTCCTGCATCTCGGTGACCAAATCCGCCAGTTGAAGCAATGCGGGCGGGCAGCCGCGTCCGGTATAAACCAGCTCCACCGGCTGTGGGCGCAGCTTTGCCAGTTGTTCAAGCTGGGTTTCCTGCAAAAGTCCCAGCTGCCACGCGACGTTGATCTCATCCAAAATGACCAGATCGTACTGCCCGCTTTGCAGGGCAGCCTGCGCCTTTTGCAGTCCGTCTGCCGCTGCATCCAAATCCTCCTGTGCCGGATGCTTTCCAATCAGACATCCCTTGCCGGTCCCATACAGCTCCACAACAACACCCAGCCTGCGCAGCAACGGCACCTCGTGGTACTCCTGGTCCTTAATAAACTGCCCGATGTACACCCGCATTCCTGCGCCTGCCGCGCGCACTGCCAGACCGAGGGCAGCGGTCGTCTTGCCTTTGCCGTCGCCGGTGTAGATTTGAAATTGTCCTTCCTGTGTCATCCTTCTCCGCTCCTTTTTATAGTACAACAGGACAGCCTGCCGGTTGAGCAGACTGTCCTGTTTCTATTTTTATGACAGATGAATGATTCCTTTTTCCAGCATCGACTGTGCTGCCAGCATGATGCCCACCTTGCCGGTCTGGTAGGTCAAGCCGCCCTGCATCCAAACCGCATATGGTTCGCGCAGCGGAGCGTCTGCCGACAGCTCGATGGATGCACCGTTGGTGAAGGCGCCCGCCGCCATGATGACCTGACTGTCATATCCCGGCATATCCCACGGTTCGGGAGTTACATAGGAATCGACCGGCGCGCCCTTCTGCACACCTTCACAGAAGGCAATCAGCGCCTCCGGTTTTTGCAGGCAGACCGCCTGAATGATGTCTGCACGGATTTCGTCGCTGGATGGAGTTACTTCATATCCCAGAAGCTCGTACAGAGAAGCGGCAAAGGTCGCGGTCTTGACGGCAGAAGCCACCACCGTCGGTGCAAAGAACAGACCCATAAATAACGAACGGGTGTTGCCCAGTGTGCAGCCGACCTCTTTTCCTACGCCGGGTGCACTCAGACGCTGGGCGCACATATCCACATACTTGGCTTTTCCTGCAATATAGCCGCCGGTTGGGGCGATGCCGCCGCCCGGATTTTTAATCAGAGAACCGATGATGAGGTCAGCACCGACCTGGGTCGGCTCCTTCTCCTGCACAAATTCTCCGTAGCAGTTGTCCACCATAATGATGGCTTCCGGGTTGACCGAGCGCACCAGACCAACGATCCGCTCGATGTCCTCCACAAACAGCGACGGACGCAGCGAATAGCCGCGGGAACGCTGGATGTAAGCGACCTTCGCACCCTTTACTGCCTGCGGGATGCCCTCATAGTTGACCTTGCCGTCCTCGAGCAGGTCCAGCTGCTCATACTGCACACCGAAGTCCTTGAGCGAGCCGCTGACCTCCTCCTTCTGACCCAGCCCGATGACACCATGCAGAGTGTCATACGGCAGACCGGTCAGGCTGACCATCCGGTCGCCCGGGCGCAGAACGCCGAACAAGGCAACGGTCAGCGCGTGGGTGCCGGACATAAAGTTATAACGAATCAGTGCATCCTCGCAGCCTAAGATTTCTGCCAGAACCTGGTCGAGTACCTCTCTGCCGCGGTCTCCGTAACCGTAGCCGGTGGAGGCAGCAAAGTGGGACTCGCTGACATGGTTGTTGATAAAAGCCGACAGTACCTTTTCACTGTTGTACTGTGCAATGCTGTCGATTCGGCGAAAGCTCTCTGCGGCTTTTTCCTCTGCTTTTGCACACAGCTGGCGCAGCGCCGGATCTATGTTAAAAAAACTCATTGGTTTCGATCTCCTTTTTTATCTCCTCTGTTTTTCTTATCTACAGCTGCCTGCTCTTCCACTCGGAAGTTGTGACAAAGCCCAGCTTCTGATAGAAGTTCTCCAGCTGTTGGTCCGCACAGTCGAGCAGCGGTGTTTTTCCCTGCCAAAAAGCCTCCAGACACAGGCGGGACACCAGCTGACCGCCCAAGCCCTGTCCGCGAAACTCCGGCAGGGTACACAGGTTGAGGATCAGCCCGTAATCGCAGCCCTCCGGCAGCAGGATTCCTCCCACTGCCGCCGTCCTGTCCTGTACGCACAGCTTGAAGAACTGCCCGCCGCCGCGTTTTAAAAAGAGCAGCCGCGCCAGATAATCGTCCTTAGCATGCCGCTCGGCAAACCAGGGGTCCGCCTGTGCCAACAGGTCATACACCTCTCCCAGACCTTCGCAGGAGCAGACCAAACTTTCACTGACATCGTCGGGCAATCTCTGGCAGATCATCCGCGGTCCTGAAGGATGGCTGACTGCCGGCAGCTGCCCAAAGCGCAGGTCATAGCCGTCGATCAGCTTTGCCGAGCCTGCCAGTTTCCCCGCAGGCTGCATCTGCAAAAAGTGGTGCAGCTCCTCCCAGCGCTCCTTCGAGCGAGGGGAACCGACTATCCGATAGGTCTGCCCGATGCGGCAAAGCAGATATTGCGCATTCTGCTTTTGTGTCTGCGACTGCCCTACCCACAGGTCACTGTACTGCCAATCGACCTGCGCGGTGTCCGCACAGCGCGAAAGGTAGGCAGTCATCACTTCCGTTCCGTCCCACGGCTCCTTTGCACAAAGGCGCTCGATGGTGGTTCGGTCCTCTTGGGTCGCCAGACGGATCATCCTTCTCCTCCTTTATCTTACAGCTGCGCGAGAGCGCCTACCAACTCCCGGAGCAAACGTGCGCAGGATTCCAAATCGCGTGGGTCAAACATCGACGATGGCGAATGGACATAACGAACCGGTGCTGCAACGGTGAGTACTCTGCATCCGCTGCCTGCCTTGGACATAGCAGCGGTATCGGTGGTGCCAACAATCTGGTTTTTAATCTGGTATGGGATTTCCTTTTCTTCGCACAGCTTTTTAGCCAGAGCAAACAGTTCACGGTCCATAAAAGCACCTTTATCCTGGAAGCTGAGCACCGCACCCTTGCCCAAAGCGCAGACCTGCTTGCCCGCAGATACGCCGGGAACATCCGCTGCACAGTTGGTATCGACTGCTACGGCGATGTCCGGCTGTACCGAGAAGGCAGCAGCACCAGCAGCAGCGCCAATCTCTTCTCTGGCAGAAAAGACGACTGTCAAATCATATTCCAGCGGCTGACAGAGCAGGTCCAGCAGCAGCAGACAGCCGATGCGGTTGTCCAGTGCCTTTGCACAGATGCAGCTGCCCATCTCAATAAAGTTCGGACGGAAGGTTGCAAAGTCGCCCGGCTGAGCAAATTGCAGTGCGTCCTCGCGGTTTTTCGCGCCGATGTCGATGTACAGCTGGTCATAGCTGAGCACCGTTTCGCGGTCGGAAGCACTTTGCAGATGAATCGGTTTTGCTCCGACAACACCCAGTGCGCCGCTTTCCAGACGGACCGGTTTGCCGACTACCACGCGGGTGTCGATGCCGCCCATCGAAGAGAATCGCAGCAGACCGCTCTCTTCGATGTAGGTGATGATGAAGCCAACTTCATCCATGTGTGCTGAAAACAGCAGTTTATTTTTGGGGATCTGTTTCCCCTTTTTCTCGCAAATCAGGTTGCCCAGTGCGTCGGTGCGCACCTTGCAATCCTCCGGCAGATGGTTTTTCAGCCAATCCGCCACCTTTTCTTCTCCGCCGGACACTCCGTCTATCTCACAAAGCTGTTTGAGCAGTTCAAGCTGTTTTGTCAATTCCATGCTGATTCCCTCCTTATTTCACGATGCGTTTTGCATAAGCTGCAATCAGCTGTGCGGTCTTGTCCACATCATCCACCGAGATGGTTTCGATTGGGGTGTGCATATAACGCAGCGGAATCGAAACGCAGCAGCTTTCCACACCGTCCTGTGCAACAACGATTGAATCGGCGTTGGTGCCGGTATGTCCTCCGCTCATAACCTCCAGCTGGTACGGGATCTTTTCCTCCTCAGCTGCTGCAATCAGCTCCTTGGACATTTTGCGGCTGAGGATGGCGCCCATTCCAATGGCAGGACCCTTGCCAACCGATGGAACGTGCTTGTCTGCAATCTCCGGTGTGGTGCCAAAGGTGACATCCACCACGATTGCCTGGGTCGGATGCAGGGCGAAGGCTGCGGTTCTGGCGCCCAGACCGCCGGTTTCTTCCTGCGCACTGAGCAGAACGGTCAAACCGATCGGCTCCAGATGATTTTCTTTCCAATCGTTTTTAATCATCTCCGCTGCCTTGATGATGGCAACGCAGCAGCAGCGGTCATCGAAGGCTTTGCTGGAAACCAGTCCGCCAGCCATCTCGGTGAAAGGACCGACAAAGCTAATCTTGCTGCCCAAATCAATCTTTTCCTTTGCCTGCTGACCGTCCATGCCGACGTCGATCCAGATTTCATCCACCGTCGGATTCTTCTTTTCTCCGCTCTGGATGTGAGGAGGTACGCTGCCCACCACGCCGGGCAGGTCGCCCTGTGCGGTGTGTACCACCACCTGTGATGCCATCAGCAGTCTGCGGTCTACGCCGCCTGCTTGTCCGACCCGCAAAAATCCATTGTCCTCAATATGGGTAACGGTCAGACCAATCTCGTCGATGTGTGCATCCAGCAGCAGGTGCGGACGTCCCTCCTGCGGCGGCATCACCTGGCAAACCAGACTCTTCTGGATGGTACGGCTGCATTCACCCAGATTTTCACATATTTCCTGGGCAACTGCCAGTGCGTGGTCCTCTCCGCCTGCGACACCGTCGACCTGTGTCAGCTGTCTGAGCATCTGTATTGTTTGCATAAAAGCACTTCCTTTCCTGTTTTGCACCGACCGCTGCGGCAGACGGTGTTTTCCTCGTATCTTCTATTTTACCATACTTTTTCCTTTTTTTCACTCATTTTTGTAAATTGAGCAAAAATACAGTCCACCTCCCTTTCTGGACATAAAAAATCAGCACAGCCTTTTAGCTGTGCTGATTTTTGGGGAAAGGCAGAAGATTTATCCTTCCCTGTTATCAGAAATCATAATGCCCTGATAGGGAGAAGTAGACGGCACGATGATTCCATCCGGCAGGGTGATGTCCTTGCCTTCCATGCTGAAGTAGATGTCCAGGGTGGAAGGGTCGCCCTGCTGCGGGTCTACAAAGTTATATTGCAAGGTGTGCTGAATCGAATCGAGAATCATTTGCAGCAGAGAGGTCGAATCATAAGCAAAAAATTCTTCCTTCTGCTCTTGTGGTGGTCCAACCACAATGGAGCAGGTGTCCGCAAAGGTGACGGTCATCCCGCCTTTTCCGCCGGTAGTCGGCTCTGCCAGATCGAGGTTCCAACCGGTCAGTTCGCTGATCTGCTCGATCAACCAGTCCGGTGTCAGCTTTCCGGTGTAATCGACCGGATAGCTTTCAAATTCGCCATCCATCCCGATGTACAGTGTGGCGGTCTTTTCCTCTTCCTGAGGTTGCTCCGCCTCTTCTTCCCCTTCATCCGGCTGCGGCTGTTCATCCTGGGTCTGCTGGTCGGATGCTGTCGGCTGGTCCGGTGTCGGTGCCGGGTTTTCTCTGCTTTGGCAGGCGGTCATGCTTAACAGCAGGCTCAGGCAGAGCAGCAATGCAATCCACTTATTTTTCATGGTGTTCCCTCCTGTAAATCAAAGGTTTTTTATCCAGGCTGCTTGCGGCTTCTATCATACAGGTGCTTTTTTCTGCACCCTTTGTTGCAGCCTTTTCCCTATTGTACCACACTTTTTCAAAATCCGACATAGGTCAGCAAAAAATTTACAAACAAAAAAGTTGCTTAACAAACTGTTGCTAAAGCAATCATTTTCGTGTATAATAAAACACAGAAAAATCAACTGTATACAGAGGAGGAACACATATGGGTGCAGAAGAACAAAGACAACAAAAATTTGACCGTATGACCAAGACCCCGATTCCCCGATTGATTGGCGAGCTGGCAGTCCCGACCATCATCAGTATGCTGGTCACATCCTTTTACAACATGGCGGACACCTTTTTTATCGGCAAAATCAACACCAGCGCCACCGCCGCCGTCGGTATCGTTTTCCCGCTGATGGCAATGATTCAGGCGTTCGGCTTCTTCTGTGGACACGGCTCAGGCAACTACATCTCCCGCCAGTTGGGTGCGCACAACTTTGAGGATGCCTCCAAGATGTCCGCGACCGGTTTCGTTAGTGCCTTCGTCCTCGGGTTGGGGATTTTGGTCGTCGGATTTCTTTTTACCGACCCGCTGCTGCGTATCATGGGTTCCACCGAAACCATCCTGCCTTACGCTCGTTCTTATATGCGCATCATTCTGATTGGCGCACCCTACATGACCGCTTCTTTGGTACTCAACAACCAGCTGCGTTTTCAGGGCAGCACCTTCTGCTCAATGATCGGCATCACCACAGGAGCGGTTCTCAATATCGTTCTGGACCCGCTGTTCATCTTTGTGCTGGACATGGGTGTTGCCGGTGCGGCGTTGGCAACCATCATCAGCCAGTTTGTCAGCTTTTGCCTGCTGATTACGGGCACCTTCCGCGGCGGCAACCTAAGGCTGAACCTAAGGGATTTTTCTCCTTCACTCAAATATTATCAAAACATCGTCAAGGGCGGTGCGCCCTCCCTCTTCCGGCAGGGACTGGGCAGCTTTGCCACCGTCTGTCTGAACCTGATGGCAGGTCCCTATGGCGATGCCGCCATCGCTGCCATGTCCATCGTGACCCGCATCTCTCAGTTTGCCGCCTCGGTGGTCATCGGCTTTGGGCAGGGCTTTCAGCCGGTGTGCGGCTTTAACTACGGTGCTAAACTGTTTAAGCGGGTACAGGAGGGCTTTTGGTTCTGCGTCAAATTCTGCACCTCGGTCCTGCTGGTGGCGGCAGTGTGCGGCTGGATTTTCTCGCCCAACCTCATCGGCATCTTCCTCAAAACCGACCCTCTGGTCATCGAATATGGCTCGCAGGCGCTGCGCCTGCAAGCACTGACCTTCCCGCTGGTCGGATGGATTACCATTGCCAATATGATGCTGCAAACCATCGGCAAAACGGTCAAAGCCTCTCTGCTGGCGATGTCCCGACAGTTTCTCTTCTTTGTTCCTGTCATCCTGACCCTGCCCGGATTTTTAGGGATTTTGGGCGTTCAGTTCAGCCAACCGATTGCCGACTTTTGCAGCTTTCTGCTGGCAGTTCCGCTGTCCATCAGCGTCCTGCGGGAAATGTCCCACGAGCAGGAACAGCTTGAGCAGTTGAAAATCACCCGTGAAAATTAACCTCCATCTTGAAAAACACAAAAAGAGCATCCCTCTATAATAAGGGATGCTCTTTTTTATCTTATTCTCCATAGGCACAGAAGGTGTAGCCCTGTGCGCGCAGGTCGTCAATCACCTGTCCCAGGATCTGTGCATTGGTCTGCGAAACTGCGTGCAGCAGATAGATGGCGCCAGGGTGGCATTTGGACTCGATGGTTTCGATTGCCTGCTGCGGGTCGGGCTGTTCGTCCACCAACCAGTCGCGGTAAGCAAAGCTCCAAAATACGCTGCGATAGCCCAGCTGCTGTAACAGCGACAGGTCCGCCTCGGAAAATTCTCCCATCGGGAAACGAAACAAACTCATCTCATAGCCAAAATTCTCTTTGACATATTCATGCAGACCCATGACCTCCGCGCGGCAGTCCTCCATCGAGATGGTCGGCATCGAAAGGTGGTTGACGCTGTGGTTGCCGACGATATGTCCTTCATCGATCATCCGCTGTACCAGCTCCGGCTCCGCTTCTGCATAAGGCTGGGTGACAAAAAAGACCGCAGGGGTCTGCTTCTCTTTAAGCACATCCAAAATATCGTCGGTATAACCATTTTCATACCCTTCATCGAAGGTCAGATAAATCTTCATCTGGTCCTTGGCGATAAAGTCGGCATCGTACTTTCCATACTTTTCCTGATAGGCAGTCGCACCGCTCGGGCGGTTCTTTTCATCGGTCGGACCGCCCGGTCCCCATCCCAGCTTGGTAGTATCCAGCCCGCCGCTGACCGGCGTAATCGTCTGCTGGCTTTCCTCTTCTTTTTTCTCTTCCGTTTCCTTAGCCGGCTCTTCTTCCTCTGGTTTGTCCTCCGGTTTTTCTCCTGCCAGCTGGTCCTCTAGCGGATTCTTCTCTTCATTGCTTTGCTGCAAGGATTGCTCCTGCGGCGGTTCGAGCTGCTGCGGTTCCTCTTCTTTGTCGGAAGGCATCCCCTCTGAAAGCTCATCAATACTGTCGGGAACATCTCCCTGTTCAGGCACCCGCTGGGAACATCCGCCCAGTCCCAGTACAAGCCCTGCTGCTAAAACAAGAGGAAGGACCTTCTTTGTAAAAATCCTGTTCATCGACTCACCAAACCTTTCTTTTAAACCGGATTGCTCCTTGTGCGTAACTTTGGATTATTGTTTCTTTTTTTGCCCATCATTATACATCGGTCGTTTTTCTCATTATAAAATACGGATGTCATAAAAAGCAAGCCTGCGGGCAAAATAATTCCAAAAGCTCCTGATTTTCTTCTGCAAGGATTTTCAAACGTACAACGAAAGGATGGTCCTATGTTCAAAACCAAACGTCAGATTCAATCTATCAAAGCCCGGGAAATTTTGGATTCCCGTGGAAATCCCACCGTGGAGGCGGTCGTCATCCTCAACGACGGAAGCCTCGGACGCGCCTGTGCTCCCTCCGGTGCTTCCACCGGCAAACATGAGCGGGCCGAGCTGCGCGACCATGACCCTTCCCGCTATCTGGGCAAGGGTGTACAAAAGGCGGTCGATCAAATCTATCATCTGGCAGCTCCTGCGCTGATTGGATGCTCCGTTTCCCAGCAGCAGGCCATCGACCAGCGGCTGCTTTCATTGATCGACCTCGACAGCGAACAGGGACTTGCCTCCAATGTGCTGTTGCCCTTGTCGCTTGCCTGCGCCAAAGCGGCGGCGTCCTCCTACCATCTGCCTCTCTACCGTTATCTGGGCGGCGCGATGTCCAACACCCTGCCCATGCCGATGATGAACCTGTTAAACGGCGGTGCCCATGCCTCCAACAACCTGGACATCCAGGAGTTTATGGTCATCCCGGTGGGCGCGCAGAATATTTCCCAGGCAATCGAGTGGTGCAGCCGGATCCACCACCGCTTAGGAGAGCTGCTGTGCGAAAAAGGACTTAGCTGCGGCGTCGGGGACGAGGGCGGATTTGCTCCCAGCCTGACCGGAGAAGAAGAAGCCTTTCTGCTGCTGACCGAAGCCGGTGAACGGGCAAACCTTTGTGCCGGAAAGGACTTTGTGCTGGCTTTGGATGCAGCTGCCTCCGAATGGTGTGCCCAAACGCAGGGATGCGAGCAGGAATATCTGCTGCCAAAATCCCAGCTGCACTATAACACCTCCCAGCTGATTTCCTACTGGGAAGGCTTGTGCGCTCAATATCCCATCCGTTCCCTGGAGGACCCGCTCGGAGAAAATGACTGGCAGGGCTTTGTGCAGCTGACCCACCGTCTGGGCAGCCGCATACAGCTGGTGGGAGACGACCTGTTTGTCACCGACCCGCAGCGAATCCGCGAAGGAATTGGGATGAAGGCTGCCAATGCGGTGCTCATCAAACCTAACCAGATTGGCACCCTCAGCCAGACCATAGAAGCTGCCCGACTTGCACAGCAAAATGGGTACCGGGTCATCCTGTCTCATCGCTCCGGCGAAACGGAGGACAGCAGCATCGCCGACCTTGCCGTTGCCATCGGAGCCGGACAGATCAAAGCCGGCGCACCCTGCCGCGGCGAACGCACCGCCAAATATAACCAGCTGCTGCGCATCGAAGAGGAGCTGGGTGGCAGTGCCTGCTTTGGCAGTCCTTTTTAAGCGCAAAAAAACAGATGCACCAACAGGTGCATCTGTTTTTATCTGTATCAAAACTATTTGATCAAAGAGCAGTTTGCAACAACGGTTGCAAATACGATGGAAACCATCGACATCAGTTTGATGAGGATGTTGATTGCCGGACCGGAGGTATCCTTGAATGGGTCACCAACGGTATCGCCAACAACAGCAGCTTTGTGGTTATCAGAGCCCTTGCCGCCCAGGTGATCTGCTTCGATGTATTTCTTCGCATTGTCCCAAGCACCGCCGGAGTTGGACATCATGATTGCCAGAACGAAACCAGAAACGGTTGCGCCTGCCAGCATACCGGTAACACCAACTACGCCCATGAGCAGACCAACGATAACAGGAACAACGATTGCCAGGATTGCAGGAAGAACCATCTCGTGCAGAGCGGACTTGGTGCAGAGGTCTACACAGCTTCTGTAATCCGGCTCAGCTTTGCCTTCCATCAGACCCGGGATGGATTTGAACTGTCTACGAACTTCAACAACGATGCTCTGTGCAGCACGTCCAACAGACTCCATGGTGAGAGCTGCGAATACGAATGGCAGCATAGCGCCGATGAGCAGACCAATCAGAACCGGTGGGTTCATAACAGACAGGTCGAAATTGTAATCAGGAGCGATCAGCTTAACCTGGTCGATGTAAGAAGCAACCAGAGCCAGAGCGGTCAGAGCAGCGGAACCGATTGCAAAACCTTTACCGGTTGCAGCGGTGGTGTTGCCCAGGGAGTCCAGAGCGTCGGTTCTCTTACGAACCTCTTCACCCAGACCTGCCATCTCAGCGATACCGCCAGCGTTATCTGCAACAGGACCGTAAGCGTCGGTTGCCAGGGTGATACCCAGGGTGGACAGCATACCTACTGCTGCCAGGGAGATGCCGTACAGACCCATGTTGAAGCTTTCTGCACCGCCGGAAACAAAGTAGCTGACCAGTACAGCAATACCAACGATAACAGCAGGGATTGCAGTAGATCTCATACCCAGACCCAGACCACCGATGATCAGGGTTGCAGAACCTGTCTGAGAGGTTTCTGCCAGTTTCTGGGTTGGTTTGTAGGAGTCAGAGGTGTAGTACTCGGTGAAGTAACCGATGAGTACGCCTGCCAGCAGACCGGAAATGATTGCAAGGAACAGACCCATGCCCAGACCTGCAAATTTAACCAGAACAAATGCAGCGATTACAACCAGTGCGGAGCTGATGTAGGTACCTTTTCTCAGGGAGCCCAGCAGCTTCTTCTGGTCTGCGCCTTCTTCGGTCTTTACAAAGAAAGAACCGATGATGGAAGCGAAGATACCCAGAGCACACAGTGCCATTGGAATCATCATGCCCTTGAAGCCAAGACCTGCGGATACACCCAGAGCCATGGAGGACAGTCTTGCGCCGGAGTAGGACTCGTACAGGTCAGCGCCCATACCAGCAACGTCACCAACGTTGTCGCCTACGTTGTCAGCGATAACAGCAGGGTTTCTCGGGTCATCTTCCGGGATACCAGCTTCTACTTTACCAACCAGGTCAGCGCCTACGTCAGCAGCTTTGGTGAAGATACCGCCGCCTACACGAGCAAACAGAGCCATGGTGGAAGCACCCATACCGAAGGTAACCAGTGCAGAAGCGATTGCCTGTGCGTTGTCGCCGTAAACCATCTTCAGGATGTAGAACCAGATGGAGGTGTCCAGCAGACCCAGACCAACTACGGTGAAGCCCATAACGGAGCCTGCGGAGAATGCTACCTTCAGACCTTTGTTCAGGCTGTGGTGAGCAGCGTTTGCAGTTCTTGCGTTTGCTGCGGTAGCAATTTTCATGCCGAAGTAACCGGACAGAGCGGAGAACACACCGCCTGTTACGAATGCAATCGGCACGAATTTGTTGACCTGACCAAAGATAGCCAGGACGGTGAAGATAACTACCAGAACAACGAATACAACAGCTACGCTCTTGTACTGTCTTTTCAGGTAAGCATCTGCACCGGTACGGATTTTCTGGGACAGGGACTTCATCAGGTCAGTGCCCTCGTCCTCTTTCATGACTTTCTTTGCCTGAAAAACAGCAAAGAGCAGAGCCAGGACTGCTCCAATCGGAGCGAGGATGGTTAAATCCATGTTTTTTCCATTCCCTTCTTTAGTTAACATAAAATGTAACATTTTATAACACCACTCGCGGGTGTTATCTCTGCCCTCTATGTTAATATTTAATTCATGAATTGTCAAAATTTTAAAAAACCACATTTTTGTGCATTTTAGCAAATCGTCAAAAATATCACAGCAATCTGCACAATAAGCTCTCTCTGTCTTTTTTTGCACTGCTGTACGGTTTTCCATTCAATCCATCTGCTTTTATCCCTCTGACGATTCCGTGCAAGTTTTATAAAAAATCCTATAATTAAGCCATTTTCTTTCCTGTTTTTTCGCCGGACTTTGAAAAATCTATCGTTGCGGTTTCCATGAAATGAAGCGATGGTTTTTAATCGCTTCATTTTATGCAGGATTTCCTTCTTCTTTCGGAAAAGTGCAGGATAACTCTCAAAAGCTGCTGGAGCACTTTGTCCAGCAGCTTTTTTGTGTATTTCATACAAAAGAGGAAAATTGCGACTACTTTTTTGAAAAAAGATTCGGGAAGATTTCGGTCATTCCTCCAAAACTCCCTCTTTCCAGGGCTTTTTCACCAAAATTCAATGCTTTCTCTTCCATATTTTGATAGGTGCCCGGCTGTAATTTCGGCAAAATGTTATAATATTTTATAAAGCGTGCAATTCTTACTTTGCCAGAGCAATCCCGGACAGAGAAAACAGCAGGTTTCCCAGCACATGTTTTTGCAAGGAGAGGTATTCCTGTGCGCTCACCTTGCCACCCCAGTTGAGAACCTCCATCTCTCCACTGGCACCTTTGATGAAGATGTCCGAAGAGGTAAAGCCATTCTTCAGGTAAAAACGACGTCTTGCACTGCGCTGCTGAGCATTTTCCGCATTGTCATCCAAACGTTCAATCAAAAGAACAATTCGCTTGTCTGCAAAATGCTCGCACACCTGCTGCATGATTTGGCTGCCGGTGCCGCGGCTGCGGATTTTGGAGGACACCGCCAGATAGTCCACCATCACCATCCCGCCATAGGGGATGACCATAACAAAGCCCATCAAGGTCCCGTCCTCTGTTGCCGTTAGAATCTGCGCCTTTTTGCTTTTCACCGAATGGCGCAGAACAAAAAACGGTTTGCGCTCCACCTTTGGAAAAGCCTCCATATAGATTTCCTTCACCTGTTTCCATTGCTCTGCATTGATTTGTGTCAGTTTCATCAAAATCTCCTCCTCGTTGTATAATACCCTCTGTGACGCTGTCATTATAAAGGATACAGTGACTGTAAAGTCAATAGGATTTTCGAATCTTTTTTCAAAAAACAGGAGGGTCAGAATGTCTGACCCTCCTGTTTTTTTATTTTCCCTATTTAATGGAGTTTTCGTAAGCCTCGATCATCTTCTTGACCATCTGACCGCCGACAGAGCCTGCTTCGCGGGAGGTCAGGTGACCGTTGTAGCCCTCCTTCAGGTTGACGCCGACCTCGTTGGCAGCTTCCATCTTAAATTTGTTCATTGCTTCCTGCGCCTCTGGAACGACCAATCTATTACTGTTCGAGTTGTTCTTGTTGCTTGCCATAAAAAATGCACTCCTTCATCTTTTTAAATGATTGGGTGCGGTCCTTCCTGTTTAAGAACCGCTCCTTGCGTTTGCAGTAATAGTATGGCGTGCAGACGGTTGATTATGTTTAGAAAGTTATGCCAGTCCTTCTTACAAAAACGCTCCTCTTCTTTTCTTTATAAAAAGGAAAAGAAAATCAAAGGGCAGTCCACGCATCCCCTTGCAACAGACGGTCCAGAATTTTTTCTTGCAGCTGTGCTTCAAATTCCGACTGCTCGACCTCTTTTCCATTGACCTCATAATAAGGACAGGGCTGGGTGCTGTCCTCCGGGATATTTTCCCGGCGTACAAAAAGATTTTCCAACTCCTTGATTTCCCCATCGCTCTGATAGTGAAACAGAGTGTAGCTTTGTGTCCCGTTCCAATCGTACTGTCTAACCATTGTCCCATCCTGAAGCGGATAATCTCTGCCACTCATCTCCGTTCCGTCGCTGTTCCAACAGATGAGCCTGCCATCGGCAAAGTGAAAGACTCCGTTGTAGCCGCCCGGATTGTCTGCCATCTGGACCACCAGCTCTTCCTGTGCATCCTGGTCAAGGTCCATATAGACATATTCGTACTCCATCTCTTGCTGAAAGTCTGGCACCCACCAGCCTTTCTCTTCAAACGCTTCCAACAAATCACAGTCCCCTGCAAGCAGGCGTTCATATTGCTCCTGCGCCAACGGCTCAGGATATGTAGAAGCCTCCTTGTCCTGCTGACCGCCGCATCCGGCCAGCAGGATTGCCGTCATCCAACATACTGCGGCAAATAAAATCCCTTTTTTCATCTTCTCTCCTCCGTTTCATTTTGAACCTACCTTTAAAGGAAGGCTGCCATTTATTTCTCTGCATCCACATTCCTTCCTTTAAAGAGCATTCTTTACTTCTCCATTCCCAGCAGCAAAAGGACAGCTGCGCAGCAGAGCATCTCGTAGGCGCTCAAATTGGACGGCAATGAAAACAGATGCTCCCCCTGTGCAATGCAGCTGCCGTCCAATCGAGCCAACGTGGTTTGTACGCAAACGACCGCGTCCTCCTGTGTGCTGGACATCCGCAGCTCTCCTGTGTCCCCGCAGCGGATGCAGGGTAGTCCGCATCGCAGCAGCGCTTCTCCGCCCTGATCGGGCAGGATGCACCTTGCGTGCAGCAGATGCCCCGGCAGATGTTGCAGCAAAAAACTCTCCTTGAGCACCACCAGCCCGCCGCCGGCGTCCACCCACGAGGATGCCGGCAGGTCGAGCAGCATCACTGCCGCACCCTCCTTCCAGAAAATCCCTTCCCGCGTCTGCCAGGCGCAGCGCTCTCCCAACAAACTGCGCAGCGCATCCAGCAGATGCCGATCCCGTGCTTCTCCCAGCAGGATTATCGGTATCACCATTTCACACCTCCCTGTTGATTTTGAAGCTTCTGTTAGTTTTCCCAAAATCATCCGAAAGATACAAAAAGGAGCAGACCGCAGCGGTCCGCTCCTTTGATGGGCGAGGATAAGCCCGATTATTCCTCAAATTTGCGCTTTGGCAGTGCTTCCAGTTTCTCCACTGCGCCTTCCAGATATTCCACCGGCATCTCTTCGATCTTGCCTTCATCGCACAGTGCGGCAAGGGTCGGGTCGATTGGCATCCGACCCAGAATTTCCAGGCCGGTTTCCTGTGCTACCTGTTCGAGCTTGCTGTGACCGAAGATGTCAATCTTCTTGCCGCAGTCCGGGCATACCAGGTAGCTCATATTCTCTACGATACCGACGATCGGAACATTCATCAGCTTTGCCATCTTGCAAGCCTTCTTGACAATCATCGAAACCAGATCCTGCGGAGAGGTCACGATGACGATGCCGTCCACCGGAATCGACTGGAAAACAGTCAGCGGAACATCGCCTGTGCCCGGCGGCATATCGATGAACATATAGTCCACCTCTCCCCAGACTACATCGCTCCAGAACTGTTTAACGGTTCCTGCAATGACCGGTCCTCTCCAGACAACCGGGTCATCGGTGTTTTCCAGCAGCAGGTTAACAGACATGACCTCGGTGCCCTTAGAGGTCAGGCGAGGGTCGATGCCCAACTCGGTTCCCTGTGCGCGTCCGGTGATACCAAACATCTTCGGGATGGATGGACCGGTGATGTCCGCATCCAGAATGGCGGTAGAAAATCCTCTGCGCTGCATCATAACTGCCAGCGAAGAGGTGACCATCGACTTGCCAACGCCGCCTTTGCCGCTGACGATACCGATGACCTTTTTAACCTCGCTCAGGTGGTTTGCCGGCTCCAACAGGCTTTGTGGCTTGGAGCAGGAACCCTTGCTTGAGCAGGAAGAACAGTTGCCGGAGCAGCCGCTTGCTTCACTCATGTACTTCATCTCCTAAAATTTGATCGTTCCAAAAGAATCATTCAGGACAGAATCCCGCTGCTTTGCAGCAGATTCATACTTCTTCATTATAACCTTTTTCCCCTTGTTATGCAAGAGAGAATCTTTTGCCTGCCTGCTTTTGGATGGATGGGATGTGACACTGTTGACTCTATCCTATCTTGAATCCATCAGAAAAATAAGGATAGTCAAAGCAAAATCCAAAAACTCACCTCTTACCCGTTCCTTTTTGTGAGAAAAGGTCTTGTCTGTGCAGGATAAATTGCATATAATGGAAGAAACAGGACCACCCTGCCGCGGGTGTCCGTCAAAACGTATCTGAAAAGGAAGGAAAATTCTGTTATGAAACATATCCTGCTGATTGCCACCGGCGGAACCATCGCCTCTGGAAATTCTGAAAATGGGCTGACCCCACAAATCTCCTCGGAAGAACTGCTCAGCTATGTTCCTGCTGCACGGGAATTCTGCACCATCGACGCGGTACAGATTCTCAACATCGACAGCACCAATCTTCAGCCGGAGCACTGGCTGCTGATGGCGCGCACCGTCCGCGAAAACTATGATAAGTACGACGGCTTTGTCATCTGCCACGGCACCGACACGATGGCGTACACCTCCTCGGCGCTGTCCTACCTGATTCAAAACTCGCCAAAGCCTATCATCATCACCGGTGCGCAGAAGCCAATCTCCATGGAAATCACCGATGCCAAAACCAACCTGCTCGACTCGCTGCGCTTTGCCGCCTATCCCGATGCACATGGGGTCACCATCGTCTTCAACGGCAAAATCATCGCCGGCACTCGCGCCAAAAAGGTCCACTCCAAGAGCTTCAACGCCTTTGACAGCATCAATTTCCCGGTGCTTGCCACCATCCGCAACAATAAAATCGTCCACTATGTCAAGGACAGCTGCCCCTGCTCTTATCCTGCCTTTTACAGCGACATCAATCCCAAGGTCTGCTTAGTCAAGCTGATTCCGGGCATGGAGCCGGACCTGCTGCCCTGGATTGGCGAGCATTATGATGCGGTCATCATCGAAAGCTACGGCGTAGGCGGCCTGCCCAGCGCACCGGACCGCGACTTCCTCAAAGAGGTGGACAAGCTGATTGCCGACGGAAAGATTGTTGTGATGACCACGCAGGTCATGTATGAAGGCAGCGATATGGAGGTCTATGAGGTTGGACACGTTGCCAAAGAACGCTACGGACTGATTGAGTCCTACGATATGACACTGGAAGCCACTGTCACCAAGCTGATGTGGATTATGGCACAGACCCACGACCCGCAGCGCATCAAGGCGATGTTCTACACCACCATCAACCACGACATCCTCTTCCAGAACAACTGATACCCCTGCAAGGAGGTCCTTTACTTGTCAAACCCGTGTACCCTCTGTCCACGACACTGCGGCGTTGACCGCAGCCTTTTCACCGGTCGCTGCGGTGTGAGCGATTCGGTCAAGCTTGCCCGCGCCGCTTTGCACTTTTGGGAGGAACCCTGTGTCAGCGGCGAGCAAGGCTCCGGGACGGTCTTTTTTTCCGGCTGCCCGCTGGGCTGCATCTTCTGCCAGAACCACACCATCAGCGCAGGACATTTTGGCAAGGAGGTCAGCATCGAGCGGCTGGCACAGATTTTTCTGGAGCTGCAGCAGCAGGGTGCCAACAACATCAACCTGGTCACTGCCGGACACTTTGTTCCACAGGTCATCGATGCTTTGGACCGGGTGCGCCATCAGCTGCACATCCCGGTCGTCTACAACAGCAGCGGATATGAAACGGTGCAGACCCTTCGGATGCTGGCAAGCTATGTCGACGTCTACCTGCCGGACCTCAAGTTCTATTCACCGGAGCGTTCGGCGCGGTACTGCTCGGCTCCCGACTACTTTGCAGTCGCCAGCGCTGCGGTGCAGGAGATGTTTGCCCAGACCGGTCCGGTGCAGCTGGACTCCCGCGGCATCATCCAAAAGGGAACCATCGTTCGCCACATGGTCATGCCCGACGGCGTGGAGGACAGCATGGACATTTTAAGCTGGATTGCCGAGCACCTGCCGCTGGACGACATTCTGGTCAGTGTGATGAGCCAGTACACTCCCTTTTACAAAAGTGCCGATTATCCCGAAATCAACCGCCGCCTGCTGCCACAGGAATACGAACGAGTGCTCGACTGGATGGAGTGCATGGGCATCGAAAACGGCTTTGTCCAGGAGCTCTCCTCTGCTAAAGAGGAATATACCCCTGATTTTTCCCTGCAAGGAATCTAAACTTTTGAAACCTTCCAGAAAGAAAGGAAATTTCAGCCATGCAAATCGACATTCTTCCATACGCAAAGGAAAGAATCCCCGATGTCATCAACTTTGAAGAAAATCTGCGCAGACAAGAAAATTTCTGGGGATGGAAAATCGACCAAGCCTACCGGGAAAATGTTGAAAAGAGCTTTTGCTCCCCTGAATTTTCTCATTCAATTTCGCTGCTTGCCTATGTCGAAGGCAAGGTGGTCGGCAGAATCGACTCCGGTATGATTGCCACCCACTTTGAAGGCTCTCGCCAAGCTTATCTGGATTGGGTCTGCGTTTTAAAAAGCCACCGGCATCAGGGTATTGCCCAAAAACTGATGAAGGCTCTGCGGGAACAGCTCAAGCAGCAGGGAATCACCACCCTGGTCGGGCTGATTGCCTCCAACGAAGAAGCCCAGCGCTTTTACCGCTCGCTGCCCGACAGCAAAATCCAGGATGAAGGGATTTGGATTGACATTCTCTAGCCGAAACTTTACTATAATTTACTATAAAAGGAAGGCGACTGTGCAGCTGCACAGTCGCCTTCCTTTTATATACGGTAAATCTTTTTTAGAGGCTGTTGATGATGTCGATATAGGTCTGTTTTGGCTGTACGCCGACCAGTCTTTCCTTTTCTACGCCATCCACAAAGAAAACAACGGTTGGAATACTCATCACACCGTATTCTCTTGCAATCGGTTTATTTTCATCCACATTGACCTTGGCTACCACTGCTTTTCCTTCCAACTCGCCGCTCAGCTCATCAATAACCGGCAGCAGCGACTGACAAGGCATACACCATGGTGCCCAAAAATCGACCATGACTTTTCCTTTGGAGATGACCTGGTTAAAATTATCAGAATTTAAATGCATTGCCATAAATAAATCCTCCTTAAGAGTGGTAAATGTAAGGTTTTTCCTTGATTTAATCATACACTATTTTAGTATTATTGCAAGCCTTCTCCCTTTATTTTTACAAATTCTTCACGAAATATTCTGTCAAAAGAATCTCCTTCGATATTTTTTAAAAAACCTCATAAAAAGCTATTGACAAATCCCGAAAACCGAGTATAATAATATACGTTGTCAGTAAGACATCACAACATTGCCCGATTGTGTAAGGGTAGCACGACAGACTCTGACTCTGTTTGTCTGGGTTCAAATCCTAGTCGGGCAGCCAAACAAATCCCAATCTTTAGAGATTGGGATTTGTACTATCCCGGGGTATAGCGCAGTTTGGTAGCGTGCTTGGTTCGGGACCAAGAGGCCGTGGGTTCAAGTCCCGCTACTCCGACCAGTGGCAGAAAGCCACAGCAAAAAACGCACTCACTTTGGTGGGTGCGTTTTTTGTTTTTCTTTCATTTGTTTACAAAGCAGGAATAGATTTTCCTCATCTATCCTCCTATAATGAATGGGTATCTGCCCGTACCTGCTCTTGCCGACGGACAAAACCCAACCGTTCAGGAGGAATGATGCCATGCCAACCCGCATTTGTCGCTGGGTAACCGACCATCCAATTGCGTTTGCCCTCATCTTTTTTGCCTTTTACTTCACCGGTTTTTTCACCCTTGAACAGCTAATTACCGAACCGGTCTATCTGATTCACTGTACACTGGATGACTGGATTCCCTTCAACGAATGGTTTATCTTTGCTTACGGCTCCTGGTTTTTCCTGATTCCCTGGGCACTGATCACCCTGCTGCGGCGTGACCGCTCCAATTACTTTTATCTGTGTGCGGTGATGTTTTCCGGCATGGCAATCTGCCTGCTGCTATATCTGCTGTTCCCAAATGGGCTGAACCTGCGTCCGCAAACCATCCCCATCAACAATCCGGCGGCGTGGCTGGTGCAAACCATCTGGTCGATGGATACCTCGACCAACGTCTGTCCCTCCATCCATGTTGCCAGCACCCTTGCCATTCTGTTTGCCGTGTGGCGCAGCCACATCTGGCATCACCGCAAACTGGTAGTCGGCGGATGTACCCTTCTCACTGTGCTCATCTGCCTTTCCACCCTGTTTTTAAAGCAACACTCGGTCGTCGACGTCCTCTGTGGTATTGCGCTGACTGTGCTGCTGCATCTGGCTGTCACGCAGCTTTACAGAAAGTTTTCCCGCTCTTCGTCAGCCACCTGTTCCCCAACATGCCCATAACAAAAAAGGACGATGCGTTTTGCATCGTCCTTTTTTTCTGTCTTTCTATTGGTTTATGCTCCGGCTCTTACGCCCAGACGGTCATATACCGACGAAATCGGTTTGTACAGCCAGATGGAAATGCACATATCCACCATGCTGTGGATAACCGAGCCTACCCCTACCAGAAGGAAGATAGAAACAAAGAAACCTTTTTCGTAGTTTGCCTGCGGCATCGAGCCGTTGAGGTAGAATGGCAGTACCACCAGCACCTCACAGAAGGCGTGCAGCACACCAATCACAAAGGAGAAGCCCAGCGAGCTGCGCACTGACTGAATGGGTGCATTGTCGTGCTTCTTTAAATAAATGGCTCCTGCCAGCGCAAAGATGACATGGGTCAGCGCGCGCAGCACCACCGTCAGCGGGAAGCCTGCCAGGAAAAATCCAAGGGTGGTTCCCAAAGAAACGGCAACCGCCATTGCAGGCGAAATAAACATAGCAATAAAGATGGCAACGTGGCTTGCCAGGGTAAAGGAAGCCGGTTCCAGAATGATTTTGACCGGAGAGAACAGCGGGATAACAATTCCGACTGCAATCAACATTCCGGTCAGCGCAAGATTAAAGGTATTGGTTTTGCTCTGCATGAGTATACTCCTCCATCCATTTACAGTGTCGCACAATCTGTTGTCATGTGTCTTGACATATATCCTCACCTATTATAGCATCGCTTTTGTATCTGTCAAGATTCAATCGAAGAATTTGTTCAAATCAACAAAATTTCTTTTTTCTTCCACACTACCCCAGTCGTGTATTGACATTTTCAAACGACTATGGTAGTGTGTAGATAGAAACTACTCCAGTCTTGTGAAAGGAGGCTGCTCTATGCAATCCAAACTATTCGATTCCGAGCTCAAGGTGATGGGTGTCCTCTGGCGGGAGGGCGACTGCACTGCCAAACACATCTCCGATGTCCTCAAACAGGAGGTCGGCTGGAACATGAACACCACCTACACCCTCATCAAACGCTGCATCGGCAAGGGCGCCATCCAGCGCAGCGAGCCGAACTTCCTCTGCCACGCGCTGATTCAAAAGGAAGAGGTGCAGCAGCTTCAGACCGATGAACTGATCGACCGCATCTATGACGGCTCGACCGACAAGCTGTTCGCCGCCCTGCTGGGACGCAAAAAGCTCAGCGCACAGCAGATCGAGCAGCTGCGCAACATCGTCGGCAGCTTTGAGGAATAACCCCTTTCCATCCTTTACCCGAACGAGGTGATCCTGATGAGTTTTCTGCAAATGTCCCTGGCAGCATCAGTGATGATTCTGGTCATCCTGCTCATCCGCACGCTGGCAATCCACCGGCTTCCCAAACGGTTTTTCCTGCTGCTTTGGGTTGTCGTCCTGCTGCGGCTGCTGGTGCCGTTTTCTCTTCCCTCTCCCACCAGCATCTACTCGCTGCTGCCGACCGAACCGCTCCCTGCTCCCGACATCAAACAGGAGCTGTCCGTCCCGTCCGTTCCCCCTGCTGCCTCCCCATGGGAAGCGTTTGAGCTAAACCTGCCGTCCGACCTGCCCGAGCAGACGATGCAAACCGCACAAACGGCAGAACCAACACGCGAGCCAGCCGAGGAAGAGAAAGAGAACCCGATACCCGCCTTTTCTCTGCCGAGCAAAAAGCAGCTGTTGACCGCAGGCTGGGCAGCTGGCGCTGTGCTGTTTGCCCTCTACTTTTCCATCAGTTACCTGCGGGCGCAGACCGAGTTTCGGATGTCGCTGCCGGTGACCCACCCCTTTTTAGAACATTGGCTTGCCTGCCACCCGCTGCGCAGAACCATCTCCATCCGACAGGACGACCGCATTTCCAGCCCGCTGACCTATGGCATCCTGCATCCGTTCATCCTGCTGCCGCGTCAGAACCTTTCGCTGCCGCAGGAAACGCTCGACTGCATCCTGACCCACGAGTATGTCCACATCCGCCGCTTCGACTGTCTGCTCAAGCTGCTGCTGACCGCTGCCCTTTGCCTGCACTGGCTCAATCCGCTGGTCTGGGTCATGTACCTGCTTGCCAACCGCGACATCGAGCTGTGCTGTGACGAGGAGGTCCTTTCCCGCATGGGACTGGAAAAGCGCTCGGTCTATGCGATGACTTTGATTGACCTGGAGGAGCAGAAAAGCGGACTTTCCCCCTTGTACAACAGCTTTAAACACAATCTTACCGAAGAAAGGATTTGTGCCATTATGAAGATGAAACGACTTTCTATCATCAGCCTGTTCACCGCCGCCTGCCTGCTGGTCGGTGTCACCACCGTCTTTGCAACCTCTCCTTCTTCCAAGACCGGCAAGGACACTCCCGCTGTCGAAACAGCTGCCCAGCAAGCGATTGCCGACCCTGCGGTCTACGATGTGTATGAACCATTCCATCTAACTGTTAAAGACGACCAGAAGCTGTACTATTTCGATCTGTTGGTCGGCAAATTTGAAGACAGCTACCAGGAAAACATGCGTACCAAAGCTGTGGGTTATTTAGAAGAGAAGGGTGTCGTCGACCTGGTTGCCATCCGTGAAGGCAGCCAGCTGATGGGGGTTCATGTCACCGCCAACCGAAGCGCCACCACGGTTCCCCTGTATATCACCCGCCACCACACTGATTTTGCGATGCCCGACCAGTGCGCCAGCATGGAGGAATACTTTGGACAGTTTACTTCCCTGACCTTTGTCCCTGCCAAAGCGGACCCTTCCTCGGGCAATCTGTATTGTGACGACCAGCTGGTTTCCACCTTCACCCACGAGGAAAACGGCAAAAAATTTGTCTTTACCTCCCAGAACGGAAGCACCTCTTTGTCCCCTGCCTCCCCTGCACCCTCTTTTGACCTGACCTACTCCCGCGGTGCCGTCCGTGAGAGTCGACTCGGCTATCAATCCCCTATTCTCCCGGGAAATGTTTCCGTCCTGTTCCAGCTCACCGGCGAAGGACTTTTCCCGGACCGTGAGAACGGTCGCTGGACCTATCAGGACAAGGTCGTTCGCCGCATCATCGACGGCAACTTCCCGCAGCAGGTCAGTGCAGACGGCGAAATCGACCTACAGGTTTCCTATCAGAACGGCGGACCTTCTGTCAAGGAAATCACCGCAGAGGAATTTGACAAGCTTGCCAACCAGCTGCTGACTCCGAAGGAATTTGTCCCTCCGGTCCGCTCGCCCAAATCGGTGACCCAGTCCGACTCGGCAATTTATGCTGCCAACGTCGGCGATGAGGTCCTCTGCTCAGTCGGCGGCAAGGTCACCCACGTCGGCTGGCAGGAAGGTCTTGGAAAATGCGTGCGCATCACCGATTCCAAAGCCACCACCTGGACCTATGCCCATCTGGACAGCATCGACGTCCAAGCCGGTCGCACCATCCAGGCAGGCACACGCATCGGCACTGTCGGTCAGACCGGCAACGCTACTGAACCGTGTGTCGAGCTGCTGGCTCACCTGGAACAGAGTCCGCTGAACGTTTCCAAGCTGTTGGGCTAACCGATTGCTGATCCCGCTTCCGATTCATCCACACAACCGCTTCGGAAGAAGAGCACAATGCCATACATAAGAGAAGCCTCCGTATGACAAAATCATACGGAGGCTTCTCTTATGCTTTGCAGGATTGCTAAACGCCTTCGTTTTCCTCGCAGAACAGCAGTCCCTGTTTGCGCAGCTGCTCGACCACCCGCTGTATATCCTCCTGATGCTGGTACTGGATGTTGTGCAGATGCACCCCGCCAGTCAGCGTACACAGTGCAGGCGCGTTGCTTGTGCGCAACTTTTGCACAAACTGATCGACATCATAGCGGGAAAACAGCTGTAACTGCCCGGAAATCTGACCGTAGACCGGATGCTCCACCGTCACATCCAGCACCGCACAGCCGTTGTCCACCACAATGTACAGCTCCTTTTCCATCTGCTCCTGGGTGTGGCGGCAGGCAATCACCCGCTGGTGCAGTCCCTGTTCGCGGTGCAGCAGGTATCCCCGCGGCGTGGCGGAAATCTGCTCCCCCGAGGCGCGCAGCAGTGCCACATCCCCTACGATAATCTGTCTGCTGACCCCGCATTGTTTGGCAATTACGGTCGCACTCAGCGGACTGCTGTGTTCTGTCAGCAGGCTGAGCACCTTCTCCCTTCTCTGTGCAGAATTCATCCGCTTGATCCCCCTTGTGTTTTTTTCCATCATAACACACCCGCCGCGATTCTTCCAGCCCCTGCATATTGTAAACATTGTGTGAACAAGCTCATTTTGCCGTAGTTTTTCTCTCTTTGGCAGCGTTTTGATAAAGGAACGGCTGAACATCCACAGTCGTCCGGCTCTTTTCATCTTTGTCCCTTTCCAGACAGAGGGCGCAGATTCACCACCCCAAAAGGGCACATGGCAAATCTTTAGCGTTTGTGCACAAACAACAGCTATGGATTTTTCTGCCGTGTGCCTTTTTGTGTCCGAAAAATCCCCCTTTTTCCTCTCTTTTTCTGTTTTTTCTGTCCTCCTTTCGACCGTTTTTAGTGAATTTGTACAGGTCAAATCCCTTTTATTCTACGCGTTCATCGTATAATATCTACATTTTTATATTGAAAATCAGGAATAAAATTGTTATACTTGAATAGTGACCACGGACCATGTGGTTGATTTGAAAGGGGCGATACTGTATGAAACAATATCTCGCAGCAAGGATTCGAAACATTGCTTTGACCGGACACAGCGATTCCGGCAAAACTTCATTGGCAGAAGCTCTGCTTTTTAAAGCAGGCGCCAGCGATAGATTGGGAAAAACTTCTGAGGGCAATACCATCTGTGACTTTGACCCAGAAGAAATCAAGCGCAAAGTATCGGTTTGCACCGCTGTTGCCCCCTTTGCCTGGGGCAGCACCAAGATCAATTTGATTGACACTCCCGGACTGTTCGACTTCGCAGGAGAGGCAGCACAGGGTGTGCGCGCAGCAGAAAGCCTGCTGATTGCCGTTTCCGGTAAATCCGGCGTCGATGTCGGCACCGAAAAAGCCTACAAGATGGCAAAAGATCTGTCCAAGGCGACCCTCTTCTTCGTTTCCAAGCTGGACGTGGAACATTCTGATTTCTATAAAGTATTTGAAGAGCTTAAATCCACCTTCGGTCCATCTGTCTGCCCGATCGTGGTTCCTTATGTAGAAGACCAGCAGGTAAAATGCTACATCAACCTCATCGACATGAAAGCTTACACCTACGACGACAAGGGTGAAGCACATGAGGTGGATATGCCTGACTTCGGTCATCGTCTGGACGGCTTGACCGCCGCTGTTTCGGAAGCGGTCGCTGAAACCGACGAAAGCCTGTTTGAAAAATACTTCTCCGGTGAGAAGTTTACCCGCGACGAAATCATCCGCGGTGTTCACACCGGTGTTACCAATGGCTCCATCTCCCCTGTTCTGTGCGGCTGCTCGACCAACCTGCAGGGAATTGATATGCTGCTCGACTGCATCGTCGACCTGCTGCCGTCCCCATGGGAAAAAGGCGCTGAGGTCGCTGTGGATGCCGAGGGCGAACCGATCGAGGTTCCATGCACCGACGAAGCTCCTCTGGCAGCTTATGTCTTTAAGACCATCGCAGACCCATTTGTCGGCAAACTTTCCTATGTCAAAGTTATCTCCGGTAAACTGGCTGCTGATTCCGCACCGATCAACTCCCGCACCGGTCAGCCGGAGCGTCTGGGCAAGATCATCTACATCCGCGGCAAAAAGCAGGAGGATACCGCTTACATCACCGCCGGCGACATCGGCGCTGTCACCAAATTAGCCGCTACCGAAACCGGCGACGCGCTGTGCGACCCGAAAAAGGTGCTCAGCTTTGACCCAATCCACTTCCCACATCCTTGCCTGACCATGGCAATCAAAGCCGAGGCAAAGGGCGATGAAGCCAAGATTGCTTCCGCTCTGCAAAGACTGATGGAAGAGGACCCAACCCTCGCTTATGAAAACAACGCAGAAACCCACCAGCAGCTGATCTCCGGTCTGGGTGAACAGCATCTGGACGTTCTGGTTTCCAAGCTCAAAAATAAATTCGGCGTGTCGGTTTCCCTGGAGGTTCCAAGGGTTGCTTACCGCGAAACCATCCGCAAGAAAGTGAAGGTACAGGGCAAACACAAGAAACAGTCGGGCGGTCACGGTCAGTTCGGCGACGTTTGGGTCGAGTTTGAGCCAACCGTCGGCGACGATCTGGTCTTTGAAGAGAAGGTATTCGGCGGCGCCGTTCCAAAATCCTTCTTCCCGGCAGTTGAAAAAGGCTTGCAGGACTGCGTCAAACACGGCGTTCTGGCTGGCTATCCGGTCGTTGGACTCAAAGCCACTCTGGTGGACGGCTCCTACCATCCGGTAGACTCCTCTGAAATGTCCTTCAAGATGGCAGCTTCGCTGGCTTACAAAGCCGGTATGCCGCAGGCTTCTCCGGTCCTGCTCGAGCCAATCGGCAACCTCAAGGTCTATGTTCCTGATTCCAACACCGGCGACATCATCGGTGATTTGAACAAACGCCGCGGCAGAGTTCTGGGCATGAACCCAGCCAACGACGGTTTGCAGGAGATTGAAGCGGACGTGCCGATGAGCGAAATGAGCGACTTTGCTACTGCAATCCGTTCGATGACCCAGGGACGCGGCTACTTCACCCTCGAATTTGCCCGCTATGAACAGCTTCCTTCCAACCTGGAAGCCAAGGTCATTGAAGAAGCAAAGAAATTTGCATCGGAAGAATAATCAAAAAGCAATCGTATTAAATCCTTCTTAAAGGAAGGGTGGTTCTGTTCCTGACAGTGGGATAGGACCACCTTTTCTTTTTGCATTGGAAAAGAGAACTCTCATGTCACTGAAAAATTTTCTCATCACCTTCTCCCCTTTGTTTATCTTAGGCTGGATGTTACTATTTTTGTTTGGAATGATTTCCTTCCGGCTGTTTTTCCTTCCTCTCCTGCTGCTCTATCCCGTCCTGATTGTGGACGACTGGCAAAGCTGGTGCAGCAAGCATCAAAAGACGGTTCTGCTCTCTCTGGTTCTGAACACACTGACTCTAGCCAGCGGGCTTGTGCTGTTCTTTTCCAGTGACGTCTATACCTCCCCTTTCTACAAACCGTGGCAGTTCCTGATCTACCTGCACCTGGCTCTTAACGAGGTACAGGAGCTGTTGACCCAGCCGATGAGCAAAAAGCAGCGCATCGGCAAGATCGTATATCTGGTTGCTCTGAGCGTTATACTGTTGAATCTGATTTGGTTATAAACCCTTTTGCATCGGAGGAACAGTTCTGATACATTTGAATCTTTTTTAACTGAAGGGCTTTCCGTTTCCAAGCAAGCGCGGGGATTTTTATTTTTCGTGTCACAGGGGGATCCTGCTCGTTGCGGCGAGCGCACTCCCGTGCGGCAGCGTTGGCATAGGACACTGCCCCGTACCGTTTTTTTATTTTTGTTTTTGTGTCACAGGGGTTTCACCCCCGTACCTCCACCACCTTTTGAAAAAGGTGGACGAAAACTTTATGATATTGCTATATCGCTTTTGTGATGCGGCAGGCACAGACGGTGATGTCATCATCGTGGTTATCGTTGCGGCGCAGGCGGGCGGTCGAGGCGATGTCGTCGCACAACGCCTGCAAATTGCCGTCGACAGCAAAATGGTCCAGCACCGATAAAATCCAGTCGCTGCCGCAGGCGGTGGCTCCGTCGGACACCATCACCACCAAATCCCTGTCCGACAGCTTGATGCTGCTCTTTTCAAACTCGACCGCTGTCAGGATACCCACCGGCAGGGAGGTCGATTCCACCATTCCTGCCCGATTTCCTCTGCGGACAAAAGTGGGCGCTGCGCCCGCTTTATAAAAGTGCGCCTGTCCGGTGTAAAGGTCGATTGCTGTGATGTCGATGGTGGAAAGGGACTCCTCCCCCGATTTGACCAGCAACGCGGAGTTGACAATTTTCAGCGCCGCCGTATAGCTGACCCCGGCATCGATCAATTTGGTAATCAGCGACACCGTCATGTTGGCATCCACCGCAGCCGCCGTTCCGCTGCCCATCCCGTCCGACAGGACGATGTGCGCCACCGAGCGGCGATCGGTGAAGGACTGGCAGGCATCCCCGCACAGGCGGCACCCTTGACAGGTGTGCTGGCTAGTGGCAAATTCCGCTGTAAATTCAGCCCGCTCACAAAAGCGGAGCCGCACCGCCCGCTGCTGCCTGCCCGAAGGGTCGGTTTCGGTGATTTCCAGCTTTTGCGGCAGCGCAAAGGCACAGTCACACACGCTGGAAAGGTCCATGCTCATCCGCTCCAGTTCCAGCCGAGCCACCCGATACGGCTCCAAATCAATCTGCAAAAACACCCTGCCCTGCCGGTCGCGGTAGCAATCCACCCGCCGCAGCTGGCAGCGCTCGTGCTCCAGATATTCCCGCACCTGCGCCATCATCCGCTCCTCATATCCAGAGATGCCGCACAGCTCCTGCGACAACCCTTCCAGCAGCTCGCCCAGACCCTCAAACTGGTCGGTCACCACCGAGCGCACCCGCGCCACCTTGCGGCTCATCCCCTCCTTCGCGGTAAACTCCTGATAGCCCAGGTTGATCTGCTGTGCCAGCTGCGCCCGTTTGCCACACCGCGCCGAGAGCGGATAGCCAAAATCCTCCTCGCAGATGCTGCCGTTCTGCCGCAGCAGCGGCGTTAAGTGATGAAAGACATCGAGCGTGTCGGTGTACTCCTGCTGCCAGCAGCGGGTCTTCAGCCCACAGCGCAGACAAATGTTGTCCACCGCCTCATCATACACCTGCTCCAGGCTGCCGGCTTTGACCTTGTCCAGCTGGTGAGAGACCGCCTGAGTGGTGCGCGCGATCTCCCGCAGCGCACCGCTTGCCTCTCCCAGCCGCTCCAGCATCAGCTGGCGCACGCTTTTCCCCGCGCTGTCCATCGGTTGGCGGAACAGCTTTGCCCGCAGCGCACACAAAACGCTCTGCGGCAGCAACAGCAACGTCACCGCACTGATGCACCCTTCGTACACCAGCGGCATCACCGGCGGCGGACCGGAAAGAAGGCTCATCCCCCCAAAGGTGAGCACAAAAGCTCCCGCACAGCCAAATCTTCCCAGGTTGGAAAATACCCCTGCCGCCAGTCCTGCCAGCGCATAAATTCCAATCAGCTGCATCTTTGGAAAAAGTGCGACACCGACCGCTGTTCCGCAGACGATGCCGGAAATGGCTCCCCAGCGCTCGCCGCCTGCCAGCGCACACAGCAGCACCGCCAGTGCAGCCAGCAGTCTGCCCAGAGAGATGCCGCCGAAGGTGACGTTGCTCAAAGATACAATCAGCATCGAAGCGGTCAGCACCACGCTGATAAAATCTGCCCTTGTCAGGGTGAACAGACCTTGTCCCAGCGAAAACGCCTTGAGTCCCCGCGCCAGAAAATAGGCACAGGCGGCTGCCATTGTCGCCTCCGCCAAAGCCATCACCAGCTTGTACCCGGAAAAGGGCTGTGCCAGCAGCGATGCCACCGAAGGCAGCAGCAGTCCAAAAAATGCCAGCAGCGGCGCCGCTGTTGTCCGCTGCATGGTCGATTCGCTGTGTGCTGCCGTGCGGCGCGCCAGGGTAATCAGCAAAATCGCCGCTGTGTACTTGATGGTCAGGGTGTGCGCTCCGCCCAGCTCGGCAAGGTTGCTCAGCAGCAGGCTGCCCGCCGCGCTGCCCAGCGCCGCCGCAGGCAGATAACGAAAGGGTGCTGCCGCACACAAGGCTGCGCCAAAGGGGGAAATCTCCATCATCATATTGCCCATCCCGACTGTAAATCCCAGCAGGACCCACAGCAGCGCGCCCATTGCCTTGATTTGGTTGTACATTGCCTGTCTGAGCTGATCCATCCATCCGATGCTTACAAAATCTGTCCTGCTTTTCATAGTGCAGCCTCCTTATGTGCTATTTGTAAAATTTTGCTTTCGATGTATAAAAGCATAGCACGCTGCATAGGCATAGATTGTCGTTTGTGCAACCACAAATCCATCGAATGCTGGATGTTTGCGACCGGTGTGGACAGCCTTTTCTATTTCCCTGCTTTCCGACCGGCGTTCTGCCAGTTTTTGTTTTCTTTTTCCACCTTGCACCCATTGGCTGCCAATCAACAAGGATAAAAAAGGGAACAATGTCCCATCTGCCTTTATCTTTAGAAAGGACGTGTAATGTATGGTAACTGCCACCATCAAAAAAATCCTCAACAGCGACATTCAATCCGTCTGGGAAACGGTGCTTTGTGTAAAACGGTACAGCCGCTGGCGCAGCGATTTGAGCAAAACACAGGTCATCCACGACGGACGATTTATCGAGTATACAAAGGACGGATTTGCCACCCATTTCACCGTCACAAAAACCGAACCATACCGTCGCTGGGAGTTTGATTTGGAGAACAGCCGCATCCGTGGGCACTGGACCGGTCTTTTTACCGCACAGGGCACACGGACCCAAATCGAATTCACCGAATGTGTGACCGCCAAAAACTCTTTGATGAAACCGTTTCTAAAGCCGTATCTCAAAAAGCAGCAGGCACAGTTTGTGCAGGATTTAAAAAGAGCGCTTGAGGCACAGCGCCGTTGATTCCCCCATCGAAAAGGCAAAGACGCAAACGGTGTTGACATTTTGCGGGCTTTGGAGTATCATAGGTTCAAACAAAAGGTCGGTTTGCTGCCGACCGGTAAACCGATGAGTAAGAGAAGTAAAGATGGCATACCTGTCCCCAGAGAGCCGCGGCAAGGTGAAAGCGCGGCGGCAGCGGCTGTTTTGAATGGGCTTACGAGGGCGACCCGAACGAATTTCCAGTAGGCGTCGACGGCAAGCTGCACCGTTATCTGGCAGCACCATTTCGATTGAGTGGGCTCTGCCTTTGCAGGGTCAATCTGGGTGGCACCGCAGGAGTAACAAAGCTCTTGTCCCTGTTTTTCGGTCTTTTTCTGCCGAAAAGCACAGGACAAGGGCTTTTTTTCATACCCTGCATCCAAACCTGCATCCTGTTTTGTACATTCATCCATCCAAATATAATGAGAAAAGAAAGAAGGAACTGTTATGGAAAACAACATGAACATCCCCGAAAACAAACCGGAACGCAAAAAGGTCATCTTCTCCGGCATCCAGCCGACCAGCGGCGCTTTCACCCTGGGCAACTATCTGGGCGCTGTTAAAAACTGGGGTTTGCTTCAGGACGAATATAACTGCGCATACTGCATCGTCAACCAGCACGCCATCACCGTGCGCCAGGACCCGAAGGAGCTGAAAAGCAACACCCTGTCCGCCTATGCGCTGATGCTTGCCTGCGGCATCGACCCGAAGAAGAGCATCGCCTTCATTCAGAGCCATGTCAGCACCCACGCAGAGCTGGCATGGGTGCTCAACTGCTACACCCAGTTCGGCGAGCTGTCCCGTATGACCCAGTTTAAGGACAAATCCGCTAAACACGCCGACAACATCAACGCCGGTCTGTTCACCTATCCTTCCCTGATGGCTGCCGACATCCTGCTGTATCAGACCGACCTGGTTCCGGTTGGTATTGACCAGAAGCAGCACCTTGAGCTGAGCCGCGACATCGCTGTCCGCTTTAACGGTCTTTACGGCAACACCTTCCGCATCCCGGACGCTTACATTCCAAAGACCAGCGCCAAGATCATGTCGCTGGCAGACCCGACCAAGAAGATGTCCAAATCGGACGAAAACGTCAAAGCTACCGTCTTCCTGCTCGACTCCAAGGACAGCATCATCAAAAAATTTAAGAGCGCTGTCACCGACTCGGAGATGGAAGTCGTTTACCGCGAGGGCAAGGACGGCATCAACAACCTGATGTCCATTTACAGCGCCATCACCAAAAAGAGCTATGAGGAGATCCAGCGGGAATTTGAAGGCAAAGGCTACGGCGACTTCAAAACTGCTGTCGGTGAAACGGTCGCTGAGGAGCTGCGCCCAATCCGTGAGGAATATGACCGCCTGATGGCTGACAAGGCTTATCTGGAAAGCTGCTACCGCGATGGCGCACAGAAGGCGCGCACCATCTCCCAGCGCACCCTCGACAAGGTCTACAAAAAGATTGGCTTTTTGCCTGCTTCCCTTTAATTCGCCTGTAAGGAGTACACCATGACTGAAAAATTATTTGACCTCGACAGCTACTGCACCCGTTTTTCCGCCTCGGTCCTCTCCTGCGAGCCTGCCTCCAAAAACGGGATGCAGGGATTTGCTGTAAAATTAGACCGCACCTGCTTTTTCCCGGAGGGCGGCGGGCAGCCTGCGGACACCGGCTGCCTGCAAGCAGGCGACCAGAGCGCGCAGGTGCTGTACACCTATGAGCAGGAAGAAGCGATTCTGCATCTGTGCGACCAGCCGCTCCCGGTTGGCAGCACGGTGGAGGGCGTCCTTGACTTTGAGCGCCGCTTTGCCAATATGCAGATTCACAGCGGCGAGCACATCCTGTCCGGTCTGATTTTAAAGGAACTGGGACTGCACAACGTCGGCTTCCACATGGGACATGAGAGCAACACCATCGACCTGGACGGCGAAATTTCTGCCGAGCAGGTGCGGATGCTGGAGGAAAAGGTCAATGCGCTCATCTGCCAGAATCATCCGGTCTTTGTCAGCTATCCTTCTCCCGAGGAGCTTGCTGCGCTGCCGCTGCGCAAAAAGCCGGAGGTGGACCATCTGCGCCTGGTGGAAATCCAGGACTGTGACCTCTGCGGCTGCTGCGGCACCCACGTTGCCCACACCGGTGAAATCGGACTGCTCAAAATCATCGACTCCCAGCGCTACAAGGGCGGCACCCGCCTGACCTTCCTGTGCGGTGCAACTGCTTTGAAGGACTGCGCCGACCGATGCCAGAGCCTCAAACAAATCTGCGTCGGTCTGTCCTGCAAACCGCAGGAGGCTTTTTCCAACGTAGAAAAATTAAAAGCGGAGCTGGCTGCCAAAAAGCAGGAGCTGGCTGCCAAAAATAAACAGTTGTTCACCCTGCTGGCAAAGGAGCTGGTGGCAAATGCCCAGCCGTTTGGCAGCGACCGTCTGGTTTTTGTGTGGGACGACAGCCTTTCTGCCGATGAGCTGAAAAGCTTTGCTGCACAGCTGAGCCAGCACAGCCAGGTGGTCGGCGCACTGTTCACCCGCCAGGGCGAGGTGCTCTCCTATGCTCTGTGCCGCTCGGCAGATGCCGGCTGCGACCTGCGCGCGCTGTGCCAGACGATGAACAAGGCGCTCGGCGGAAAGGGCGGCGGCAATCAGGAGCTGTGCTGCGGCAGACTGCCGGTCTGCGAGGAAGCTGCACTGCGCGACTGCCTGCTTTCCTTTGCAAAATAAATTTATTTTAAAACAAAAAGAGAGCCTATCCAGGCTCTCTTTTTTGTTTGCCTTATTCTTTTCCAAGCAGCAGCTTTTGCAGTTCGGCAACATCCTGCACCACAAAATCGGCTCCGGCTTCTTCCAGTTCCCCCGGCAAAGCGTAGCCGTAGGCAACCCCGATGCCGGTCAGCCGATGTGCCTGTGCACCCTCTATATCAAACCGGCGGTCGCCAATCATCGCAGTCTCCCCTGCATCTCCCAGCAGGCTCAGCTGCCGCAGCGCCTCGGCGACGACCTCCTCCTTCTGCACCCGTCTGCCGTCCAGCTCGCTGCCGACCACCACCGAAAAATACGGCTCGATTTGAAAATGTTCCAAAATCTTTTTGACAAAGACGGTCGGCTTGCTGGATGCCACCGCCAGCGTACACCCTTGCGCACACAGCTCCGACAAAAGCTGCGCCATTCCCGGGTAGATTTCGTTTTCGTACAGTCCCACCGTCGAAAAACGCTCCCGATATTTTTCCACCGCCTGCTTTGCCTGCTCTTTACTCATCTGATAAAACTGCTCAAAGCTCTCCTGCAGCGGCGGTCCGATGAAGGGCGTCAGCCGGTCGGCATCCGACTCGATGATTCCAAAGGCTTCCAGCGCATACTGCACGCTTTTGGTGATGCCCACCTTCGGGTCGGTAATGGTTCCGTCCAAATCAAATAACAACCGTTTCCAACGCATCTTTCTGTCCTCCTGTTTTCTTTGTCTGTCCTGCCATTCCTGCCGGGTCTGTGAAAAGCAGCTCACATCCAGCAGCGCACCGTCAAACCGTTCGGTCGCCTGCCGCAAGGTCCCTTCGTACACAAAGCCGGTCTTGTCCATCACCCTGCCACTGCGATGGTTATAAGAAAAGCGGTAGGTGGAAATCAGCTCCAGCTGCAAATCCTTAAAGGCGTAGTCCACCACACAGCTGACCGCTTCGGTCATCAGTCCTTGTCCCCACCACCCTTTGTCGAGCAGGTAGCCCAGCACCCGGCAGCGGCTTTTATCCCTCCTGCGGCGGTGGTCCTCCCGCAGCCACACCGCTCCGATATTTTCTCCGCTGACCTTATCGCAGATTGCCCAGGTCAAATCCTCCTGCATCAGCTGGTTTAACAGCTGTCTGCTTTCTTCGATGCTCTCGTGCGGCTTTTTGTCTGCATGAATGCCGGTGTCCGGCTCGCTGCAATAAGCGTACAGGCTTTGCAAATCCTCCGATTCAAAGGCGCGCAGCAGCAGACGTCCGGTTGTCAGTCGTTCCATGGTCATTCCTCCTTTTCCTCTCCCTTGTTTCGGGTGGTTTCGTTCATCAGCTCCACAAAACGGGCAACCGACGGCGGCAGGCTGACCCCTTTCAGACTGACCATCCCGATGCTTCGTGGCGGGACCGGCTCGGTCAGGCTCAGCTCGAACAGCTTGCCGCTTTGCAGCTCCTGCCTGCAAAACTGCCGCACCATGCAGGATACGCCCAAATTGATGCGCGCCAGCTCTCCCATCAGCTCATAGGAAGCCAGCTCGATCTCCGGCTGCAGCTCCACCCCCTGCCGCAGGAAAAACCGCTGGACATACACCCGACTGTTTGCCTTGTGCTCCAGCATAATCAGCGGCAGCCTTGCCAGCTGCCGTGCGGTCAACGGCTTGTCTTTGAGTTCGGCAAATTTCTGCCCTGCCACAAAGATGTCCTGCACCGGGCTTTCCCAGTGGACGGTGATTCGATCATCCTCGATGGGCAGGTTGACAAACGCCGCATCGATTCTGCCGGCGTGCAGCAGCTCCAGGCTGCTGGCGCTGGTACGGTTAAAGATGCTCAGATGCACCTTTGGATAAAGCTGATGAAAACGCTCCAGCGCAGGCAGCAGCAGGTGACGGGCGGTGATGTCCCCCGCGCCCAGCCGCAGCTGTCCGGCTCCCAGCGTCTGCAAGCCGCTCAGCTGCTGCTCTGCCGATTCCAGCAAGCCCAGCGCCGAGCTGGCGTACTCGTACAGGATGCTGCCCTGCGGGGTCAGCTCCACCTTTTTGGAACTGCGCACAAACAGCTGCATCCCCAGCTGCTCCTCCAGCTGACGGACCGACTGGCTGACCGCCGGCTGCGACAAAAACAGCTCCTGCGCTGCACCGGAAAAGCTTTTGTGCTGCGCCACCTTACAAAAGACCCGATAATTTTCCAGCTTGGTGAGCATCCCTTTCCCCCTTTCCACAAACTATAAGTTACACTTATCTTTAATATTCTATATATTTATTTTACTTATCCTTATATTTCTATTATAATAAAAGTATCTGGGCAAAACAAGCCCAACTGCAACCTTATTGATCCAAAAGAAAAGGGGATTTTGATTATGGAAAGACTGGTAGGTACCGTATCCCGCGGCGTTCGTGCGCCCATCATCCGCGAAGGTGACGACCTTGCAAAAATCGTCGTCGATTCTGTCCTGGCAGCAGGCAAAAGCGAAGGTTTTTCCTTCCACGACAGAGATGTTGTCGCTGTAACCGAGGCGGTCGTTGCACGCGCACAGGGAAACTATGCGCACATCAATGACATCGCTGCCGATGTCAAAAACAAGCTTGGCGGAGAAACCATCGGTGTCATCTTCCCTATCCTGAGCCGCAACCGCTTTTCTGTCTGCCTCAAGGGCATTGCCCGCGGCGCAAAAAAGGTCGTTCTGATGCTCAGCTTCCCGGCTGATGAGGTCGGCAACCACCTTATCGATGAGGAGCTACTCGACGAAAAGGGCGTCAACCCATGGAGCGACGTGCTGACCGAAGCAAAATACCGCGAGCTGTTCGGCAGGGTGCTGCACCCATTCACCGGTGTAGACTATGTTGAATTTTACTCCGAGCTGATTCGTGAAAGCGGCGCTGAGGTAGAGATTGTTCTTTCCAACAATCCAAAAACCATCCTCGACTACACCGACAAGGTGCTGACCTGCGACATCCATTCCAGAAACCGCACCAAACGCATCCTGAAAAAAGCAGGTGCTTCGGTCGTACTGGGTCTGGACGACATCCTGACCGCACCGGTCAACGGCAGCGGCTGCAACCCGACCTATGGTCTGCTCGGCTCCAACAAGGCAACTGAGGAAACCGTCAAGCTGTTCCCGAAGGACTGCGACCAGTTTGTCGCAAACGTTGCTGCTATGTTCAAAGAGCAGACCGGCAAAAACATCGAGGTCATGGTCTATGGCGACGGCGCCTTCAAAGACCCGGTCGGCAAAATCTGGGAGCTGGCAGACCCGGTTGTTTCCCCTGCATACACTCCCGGTCTGGAGGGCACTCCAAACGAGGTCAAGCTCAAATATCTGGCAGACAACAACTTTGCTGACCTGAGCGGCGATGCCCTCAAAGAAGCAATCTCCGACTACATCCGACACAAGGACGAGGACCTGAAGGGTCAGATGGTATCTCAGGGTACCACCCCACGCCGCCTGACCGACCTGATCGGCTCGCTGGCTGACCTGACCTCCGGCTCCGGCGACAAAGGCACCCCGATCATCCTGGTTCAGGGCTACTTTGACAACTACACTAAATAAAAAACCTTTGCGGGGCAGGACCTTTTTGGGTCCTGCCCTTTTTTGTAGAAAAACTGCCGGCACAATTTTCTTTTGCCTGCCGCTGTGCTATAATAGGTGCAAGTTCCGATACCAAGGACCAAACATTTACAAGCTGAAAGGAAGATAGAATATGAAATGGGGAATCATCGGCGCAATGCCGTCTGAAGTAGAAGTGCTCAAGCAGCAGATGGAGGACCTCAACGAGGTCAAGGTCGGACGTCTGCTCTTCTGGGAAGGCATCCTCTGCGGACAGGAGGCTGTTGTCTGCTGCTGCGGCATCGGCAAGGTCAACGCTGCCATCACCACCCAGATGATGATCGACCGCTTTGAGGTGGAGCGCATCATCAACACCGGCATCGCAGGTGCTGTCCATCACGATTTGAAGGTGCTGGACGTTGTCATCTCCCGCGAGCTGTGCTACCACGACTTCAACGCCCGCTTCCTGCGCGACTATCCACCATACATCGACGGCATCCACGCCAGCGAACTGATGGTAGAGTCGGCAGTCGAAGCCTTCCAGCAGATCGACCACGGCTCCTCCTGCTGCTTTGTCGGCAAGATTGCCACCGGCGACCAGTTTATCGAATCTGCCGATGTCAAAAACAAAATCGTGGAGGAACATCACCCCATGTGCGTCGAGATGGAAGGTGCTGCCATCGGTCACACCTGCTGTGTCAACGACATCCCGTTTGTCATCATCCGCACCATGAGCGACAATGCAGACGAGGAAGCAGCCGAATCTGCCACCAACTTTGAAGAAACCGCTGCCCGCCACTCTGCCGGCATCGTTATGCAGATGCTGAGCAGTGCACGCTAAGGAGGAAAAGCAGATGAAACGCATCGAAAGCTTTTGCGTCAACCACGACAAGCTGACTCCCGGGATGTACCTTTCCCGCATCGACGGCGATGCTGTTACCTACGACGTGCGCATGGTAACCCCGAATGCCGGTGTCTATCTGGAAAATGACGGCATCCACACCTTCGAGCATCTGTTTGCTACCTATGTACGCAACACCGCCGACTCGGACAACATCCTCTATGTCGGTCCGATGGGCTGCCGCACCGGATTTTACTTCATCACACGGGACAAAATCTCCAAAACCCGCGCCATCGAGCTGGTGCAGGAGACCTGTGCCTTCATCGAAAATTTTGAAGGGGAAATCCCCGGCTCCAGCCGCATCGAGTGCGGAAACTATCTGGACCACAGCCTGCCAAAGGCAAAACAGTACGCCCATAACCTTGCCAAAACACTGGCTGCCTGGACGGAGGAAAAGATGGTCTATCAGCTTTAAGTTTTTCTCCTGTTAAAAAAATTTCAAAAAAATATTGACAACGAAAATAAAATCCGCTATATTAAGGAGGTATGGGATACAAAGTTTATCAGAGGTTCCATGCAAATATTTCTTGACCACCCCAGTGCGGGTTAAGGCCATACGGACAGCCGGGTCAACTGCCGAGCGGTGACACAGGTCACCATTATTGATTGAGTTAGAAGCTCAAATTTTATAAGTTGGTTACTTTATAACCAGTGCGTAGATTCGTACATCAACTTGTGAAACGGTCAATAAGAGTAGTAAAAGTAAGTATTTGCTATATAGACTCTGATCTTTTGTAATCCTTCTTCCGGTGTTTTATAAGGACATCGGGGGATATTTTCCGGTCAACTGTCCGGTTAATGTCTTCTATTCTCTTGGGTTGCCTGCCTTTTGTGCAAGGAAAACAGGGGGAAAATCGGGATTTTTCAAGCAAGTAGAAACGCTTCTGCGTATCTACTTGCTTTTTTTATGCCATAAAATCTCAAGGGCTTGCCTGCCCGTTAAAAGGAGCTGAGGAGATGGGAGAAAAATTAAAGCTGTATGGCTTTAACAATCTAACTAAAGCGTTGAGCTTTAACATCTATGACGTCTGTTACGCCAAAACGCCCAGAGAACAGCGGGACTACATCTCTTACATCGACGAACAGTACAATTCGGAGCGTTTGACCAATATTTTGACCACCCTGACCGACATGATTGGCGCAAAGGTGCTCAACATTGCACGACAGGATTATGACCCGCAGGGCGCTTCGGTCACCATTCTGATTGCCGAAGGTTCGATGATTCCCGTCGGTCAGACCCAGCTGGCACATCTGGACAAGAGCCATGTAACGGTACACACCTACCCGGAATACCACCCCGAAACCTGCCTTGCCACCTTTCGGGTGGACATCGACGTTGCCACCTGCGGCGCCATCACCCCTCTTTCTACTTTGGATTACCTCATCAGCTCCTTCGATTCCGATATTATCACCATGGACTACCGGGTGCGCGGTTTCACCCGCGACATCAACGGTCAAAAGCTGTTTCTGGATCACCCGGTCACCTCCATCCAGGATTACATCGACCCTGCCACCCTGCGCAGGTATGATGCGGTGGACATCAACGTCTATGATGCCAACCTCTTTCACACCAAGATGATGCTCAAGGAAATCGACCTGCAAAATTACCTGTTCAAAACCGATGTCTATGAGCTGCCCCCACAGAACCGGCTGGAAATTATGAATAACCTGCGTCGAGAGATGATTGAAATCTTCAGTGGGCGCAATATCTACTAACATTTTTGTAACGGAAGATTGCCTGCAAGCGAGATTCCCCACAAAGGAGGTTTTTATCATGTACAAGCTCGAACAAAATCGAGCGCCCATCTATGAGGCTCTGCAAAACTTCAAAAAAATGCGGGTCGTTCCCTTCGATGTTCCCGGGCACAAGCGAGGACGCGGCAACCCGGAGCTGGTTGAACTGCTGGGCGAGCGCTGTGTCGGCATCGATGTCAACTCGATGAAGCCGCTGGATAATCTGTGCCATCCGGTTTCGGTCATTCGGGAAGCCGAGCAGCTGACTGCTGACGCCTTTGGTGCAGCCCACGCCTTTTTGATGGTGGGCGGCACTACCTCCGCCGTACAGGCGATGGTGCTTTCTGTCGCAAAGCGCGGAGAAAAAATCATCCTGCCCCGCAACGTCCACCGCAGTGTGATGGGCGCCATGGTATTGTGCGGTGCCGTTCCGGTATATGTCAACCCCGAATGTGATGAACGTTTGGGCATCCCGCTTGGAATGAAGCTGTCCGAGGTAGAAAAAGCCATCGAGCAAAATCCCGATGCCAAAGCGGTGTTGGTCAACAACCCCACCTACTACGGCATCTGTTCCGACCTGCGGGGCATTGTTGCACTGGCACACCGCCATGGAATGAAGTGTCTGGTGGACGAAGCACACGGCACCCATCTGTATTTCGGTGAAAATATGCCGGTCAGCGCCATGGCTGCGGGAGCCGACATGGCTGCGGTCTCGATGCACAAGTCCGGTGGCAGTTTAACTCAAAGCTCGGTACTGCTGACCGGTCCTTCCATGCACGAAGGATATGTCCGGCAGATCATCAACCTAACACAAACCACCAGCGCCTCCTACCTGCTGCTGTCCAGCCTGGACATCTCCCGGCGCAACCTGGCGCTTCGCGGCAGACAGGCGTTTTCCGAGGTGGTCAAGCTGGCGGAATATGCCCGCAAAGAAATCAACTCCATCGGCGGCTACTACGCCTACTCACGGGAACTGATCAACGGAGACAGCATCTACGACTTTGACGTCACCAAACTGGCGGTCAACACGCTGGACATCGGTCTTGCCGGCATCGAGGTCTATGACCTGCTGCGGGACGAATACGACATCCAAATTGAATTTGGGGATTTGGGCAATCTGCTTGCTTATCTTTCCATCGGCGACCGGCAGCGGGATGTGGAACGTCTGGTCAGCGCTATGGCGGAGGTGCGCCGGCGATTTGGCAAGCCGGACAAAGCCAACCTGATGAAGCAGGAATATATCGAACCCGAGGTGGCTGTTTCCCCGCAGGATGCTTTTTACGCCGAAAAGGAATCGCTGCCGCTGCGGCAGACACAAGGGCGCATTTGCAGTGAATTTGTGATGTGTTACCCACCCGGTATCCCCATTTTGGCTCCCGGCGAGCGCATCACCGGACCGATTCTGGACTATATCGAATACGCAAAAGAAAAAGGCTGCTCTATGACCGGTCCCGAGGATGCACAGATCGAGCGGCTGAATGTGCTCAAAGGAGTTTAGGAAGATGGAATATTGGTTTTCTGAATTACAGACCCCAAACGTTAAACTGTCCATTCGGGTGGACCGCCAGCTGTACAGCGGCAGGAGCGAGTTTCAGCGCATCGACATCTTTGATTCCCCCGAGTTCGGACGTTTTCTGACACTGGACGGTTACATGATGCTGACCGAAAAGGACGAATTCATCTATCATGAGATGATTACCCATGTCCCGATGGCAGTTCACCCCTGTGTCAAAAAGGTGCTGGTCATTGGAGCCGGTGACGGCGGCGTCATCCGCGAACTGACCCGCTACCCGGAAATCGAGCAGATCGACCTTGTAGAAATCGACCAGCTGGTAGTGGAGGTCTGCAAAAAGTACCTGCCGCAGACCGCCTGCCGCTTTGATGACCCCAGGGTCCACATCTATTACGAGGATGGATTGAAGTTTATCCGCCGCTTTGAAAATGAATATGACCTGATTATCGTCGATTCCACCGACCCCTTCGGTCCCGGAGAAGGGTTGTTCACCCGGGAGTTTTACGGCAGCTGCTACAAAGCGCTCAAGGAGGACGGCATCATGGTCAACCAGCATGAAAGTCCCTTTTACGACGAGGATGCCACCGCCTGCCAGCGTGCGCACAAACGCATTGTCGAATCCTTCCCCATCAGTCGGATCTTTCAGGCACACATCCCCACCTATCCCTCCGGTCACTGGCTGTTTGGCTTTGCCTCCAAAAAGTACCATCCGCTTAAAGACCTTGCCGAAGCCCGCTGGAATCTGCGGGGATTGGGCTGCAAATACTACACCACCACACTGCACAAGGGCGCATTTTATCTGCCCGCTTATGTTGAGGAGCTTTTGAAAGATGTTGAATAAAAATGTTGAAGTATTCATGGGCTGCGACACCGGCTGGCATTTTGCTTCCACTGTGCTGTTCGGCGCACCCTTTGATTCCACCACCTCCTACCGCCCGGGAACCCGTTTTGGCAGCTCTGCCATCCGCCGCGAATCCTACGGCATTGAAAGCTACAGTCCTTATCAGGACCGTGACCTGCTCGACGGGGATGTCGTTGATGTCGGCGACCTCGAGCTGTGCTTTGGCGACAGCCGCGCCGCATTGGATGCCATCACCGAACAAACCCGCCTGATTCTTGCCTCACACAAACGCCCGTTCATGCTGGGCGGCGAGCATCTGGTAACACTGGGTGCCTTTCGTGCCGTGGCAGAAAAATTCCCCGATGTACACGTCATCCATTTTGATGCACACGCTGATTTGCGGGAGGATTACCTCGGTGTTTCCCTCTCCCATGCCTGTGTCCTTCGACGCTGCTGGGAACTGGTTGGCAACGGTCGAATCTTCCAGTTTGGAATCCGCTCGGGCGACCGGGAAGAATTTCAGTGGGGACGTACCCATGTGAAAACCAATCGCTTTGACTTTGCCACCCTCGAAGAGGTTATCGACCAGCTTCAGGACAAGCCGGTCTACTTCACCTTAGATTTGGACGTCCTGGACCCTTCGGTCTTTCCCGGAACCGGCACACCGGAGCCGGGCGGTGTCAGCTTTGAACAGCTGCGCCAGGCTGCTACCCTGGTTTGCTCCAAACTGCGGGTCGTTGGATGCGATGTCAATGAATTAAGCCCGCACTACGACCCCAGCGGTGTTTCCACCATCGTTGCCTGTAAAATCGTCCGCGAGATGCTGCTTGCATTTCAAAAATAAAATTTATCTTCCAAGGGAGGTCTACCATTATGGGAAAAGTTTTGATTATCGGCTGCGGAGGCGTTGCTTCTGTTGCCATCCACAAATGCTGCCAGAACAGCGAGGTATTTGAAGAAATCTGTATTGCCAGCCGCACCAAATCTAAATGCGATGCGCTCAAGGAAAAGCTGCAAAACACCACCGCCACCAAAATCACCACTGCACAGGTGGATGCAAACAAGGTCGAAGAACTGGTTGCTCTGATCGAGCAGGAGAAGCCGGATGTCGTTTTGAATCTGGCTTTGCCTTATCAGGATTTGACCATCATGGATGCCTGCCTTGCCACCAAAACCCACTATGTCGACACCGCCAACTACGAACCGGAGGACACCGCGAAATTTGAATACAGCTGGCAGTGGGCATACCGCGAGCGATTTGAAAAAGCCGGCATCACCGCCCTACTCGGCAGCGGCTTTGACCCGGGTGTCACCAGCGTCTTTTCTGCCTACGCTTTAAAACACGAGTTTGATGAAATCAACTACATCGACATCCTGGACTGCAACGGCGGCGACCACGGCTATCCCTTTGCCACCAACTTTAACCCTGAAATCAACATCCGCGAAGTTTCTGCCAACGGCTCCTACTGGGAAGACGGTCATTGGGTCGAAACCGAGCCAATGGAAATCAAACGCGAGTACACCTTTGAGGGTGTCGGCAAAAAGGATATGTACCTGCTGCACCACGAAGAAATCGAAAGCCTTGCACTGAATATCCCCGGCATCAAACGCATCCGATTCTTTATGACCTTTGGTCAAAGTTATCTGACCCATCTGAAATGTCTGGAAAATGTCGGCATGACCTCCATCGCGCCGATTCTGTATGAAGGAAAGGAAATCATCCCGCTGCAATTTTTAAAGGCGGTTCTGCCGGACCCTTCCTCCTTAGGACCACGCACCGTCGGCAAAACCAACATCGGATGTATCTTCCGCGGCAAAAAAGACGGCAAGGACAAGACCTACTATCTGTACAACATCTGTGACCATCAGGAATGCTACAAGGAGGTCGGCTCGCAGGCGGTTGCCTACACCACCGGTGTGCCTGCCATGATCGGCGCCATGATGGTCATGACCGGTAAATGGAACCAGCCGGGTGTACACAACATGGAGGAGTTTGATCCAGACCCGTTTATGGATGCACTCAACCAGTGGGGACTGCCATGGAAGGAAGACCGCGATCCGGTCCTGGTAGACTAAATGCAGCGCGTTGATCTTGCCTGCTTCCCTACACCCTACTTTCTGGTGGATGAAGCAAGGCTGCGACGCAACCTTTCCCGCCTCAAAGAGGTCAGCGACCGCACCGGCTGCCGCATCCTGCTGGCACAAAAGGCGTTTTCGATGTATTCGGTTTACCCAATCATGCGTGAATATCTGGCAGGCAGTACCGCAAGCGGTCTGTATGAAGCCAGACTGGGACATGAGCACTTTGGCGGAGAAACCCATGTTTTCTCCCCTGCCTACCGCGAAGAGGAATTTGAGCAGATTCTGCAATTTGCCGACCATATGGTCTTTAACTCCCCTGCCCAGCTGCGCCGCTACGCCTTACGGGCAAAAGCTGCCGGAAAATCCGTCGGTCTGCGCATCAATCCCGAACATTCCACCCAGGAGGGTCATGCCATCTATGACCCTTGCGCACCCGGCTCCCGATTGGGCACTACCCTTTCCAACTTCGATGAATCTCTGCTGCCTTTGCTGGATGGACTGCACTTCCACACCCTCTGCGAGCAAAACTCCGATGACTTGGAAGCGACTGCCAAAGCTTTTGAAGAACGCTTCGGCAAATATCTGCACCAGCTGCACTGGCTCAACTTCGGCGGCGGTCATCATATCACCCGCCCTGATTACGACATTCCGCGCCTGATTTCGGTCATCGAGCATTTTCGCGACCGCTATGATGTGCAGATTTATCTGGAACCCGGCGAAGCGACCGTTTACCATGCCGGTTTTCTGGTGAGCAGCGTTCTGGAAACGATGCACAATGGGATGGAGATTGCCATTTTGGACACCTCTGCCGCCTGCCATATGCCGGATGTTCTGGAGATGCCCTACCGTCCGCCTCTTTTAAACAGCGGAGAAGCCGGAGAAAAGCCATACACCTATCGTCTGGGCGGTCCAACCTGTCTGGCGGGTGACATCATCGGCGACTATTCCTTCGAGCAGCCGCTTTGTCCGGGAAAGCGCTTGGTATTTGAGGACATGGCGCTGTACACTATGGTCAAAACCAATACCTTTAACGGAATGCCTCTGCCCTCCATCCTCTGGCGGGACCTTGCAGGACAGGGGTACCTGGTCAAACAATTTGGATACGAGGATTTTTTCTCCCGTTTATAAACACAAAGAGGAGCCGAAACCGTACATACGGTTTCGGCTCCTCTTTTGTTATTGTAAGCGATAGCTACCGTTCTGCTTTGGCTGCAATCCAGCCCTCGCGGTAGGCGGTCAGCAGGTCCTCCAAATCTGCAATCTGTTCCTTCAATCGTTCTCCGGTGTCGGTATCCGCTACCATCACACGCTTGGGGAAGGTCACCACCTGCTGGGACTCCGAGTCGATGTCCATGTTTTCTTCGAGCGCAGCTTCCATTCCCGAGAATGGCTGGTGAGATTTTAAGCGCATCCCGTGTGAGTTAAAAATCAGCGTATAGCCGGCAATCCCGGTGGTTTTCTGGTAGGCTTTGCAGAAGCCGCCGTCAATCACAATCAGCCTGCCGTGTGCCTTGAGCGGATTTTCTCCCTGGTTGACGTGAACCGGTGTGTGTCCGTTGATGATATGGGAATTTTCCGAATACAGCCCAAACTCCCGCAGCAGCATCCGGCAGACCGGCTCGGAGCTTTGGTATTCGTAGTATGGGTTCTTCGGCTCCTCCCAGGTGGATTTGTCCTCAATGAAGGTGCGTTCAAAGGTTTTGACTACCCTGCCCGACAGCGGAGAATTGCTGCCGCACCACAGATACCACATGAAATCCAGATAACGCTGCGGCGGGTCCTCGCTGAAGAACGCCCGACGGGCAGCCATATCCGCATAATCCATGTAGCTTCTGCCCTGATAAATCCTTCCCTCCAGATGGATAGCCTTGAGCGCTCCGTCCTCATCCAGCGGCACACAGCCGTGGAACAGCAGGTTGCCGTTGAACACCTGATACATACTGCCGTGGCTGTACAAAAATTCGACATGGCGCTGTAGCTGCTCGCTTTCCAAAAACAGCTTTTCCAGCTCATCCATGATTTCCCGTTCTGCCTGCGAAAGTTTGTACGGGTCGTCGCGGTCCACCGTCGGAAAACGTTTTTCCTTGAGCGGATAGCTTTTGCCGTCCAGCTCTATGCAGGCGTTTTCATAGTCCACCTTATCCAGCAGCAGGCGGTCCTCCATCTGATATTCCGGGTTGCGGCGGATGATCTGTCCCTCCAGCTTAAACAGGATGATGGAGATTGCCTTTTTGGCTGCCTTGTTTGGGTCCTCCTCGTCGTACATCTTTTCTGCAAACAGCACCAGAGGGCGCAGGCTGATGCCATAACCCTGCTCCAGCACCGAGATGTTGTTATAGGACAGGCAGTTGCGCACCACAGCAGCGATGCATGCCTGACTGCCGCAGGCAGCACCCATCCACAAAATGTCGTGGTTGCCCCATTCGATGTCCAACGAGTGATGGTCCATCAACATATTGAGGATGGCGTCCGGTCGCTCCCCTCGGTCGAAGATATCGCCGACGATATGCAGATGGTCCACCGCCAGGCGCTTAATCAGGCTGGACAGCGCAATGATAAAGTCATCCCCTTCCTCCAAGCGCAGCAGGGTATCGATAATCTTGCTGTGGTAGAGCAGCTGGTTGTTGTCCTCGTCCGGCTGTGCGTGCAGCAACTCATCCAGGATATAGCTGTACTCACTGGGCATTGCCTTTCTAACCTTTGAGCGGGTGTACTTAGAAGAAAGCAGCTTTGCAAGGTCAATCAGTTTTTGCAGCACAAAGCGATACCATTCCTCGGTGTTTCGCCCTTCTTCGCGTATCCTGCGCAGCTTTTCCTGCGGGTAGTAGATCAGGGTACACAAGCTGGAGCGTTCCCGCGCGGTCAATACCTCTTCAAATGCCATGTCCACCTTCTCCCGGATAACGCCGGCGGAATTGTTCAGGATATGGAAAAACGCCTCGTACTCTCCGTGCAGATCACTCATAAAATGCTCGGTCCCCTTGGGCAGGTTCAGAATGGCTTGCAAATTGATGATCTCTGTACAGACCTGCTGCCTTGTTGGATATTTTTCCGACAGCAGGCGCAAAAATTTCATGCGGTCCCCGGTAATGTTCATCTGGTTCACACCTCCATAGATTACACAGAGCCGGCTTCTTCTTTCCTGCTCTGTTTTATTTTTAACAGGAACAAAGAAACCGGAGGCAAAGCTGCGTTACAGACTTTGCTTCCGGTTTCTTTGTTATCCTTTATCTGCCGCAGCAGTTTTTATACTTTTTGCCGCTTCCGCATGGACATGGGTCGTTTCTTCCGACCTTTTTGCCCTGACGGCGGATAGTTGCAGGTGTTACAGTGCCGTCCGAGCTGGTGGCTGTCGGCTGAGCAACCTGCTCACGCTTTGGCGCTTCCTGTGGCATCGGTGCGTTTGGCTTGCGGAATGGAGCCAGCAGGAGAATCTTGACGGTTTCCTCACGGATACCGGCAATCATCTCATCGAACATATCGAAGCCTTCGATTCTGTACTCAACAACCGGGTCCTTCTGTCCGTAGGAGCGCAGCGAAATACCCTTCTTCAGCTCATCCATCGCATCGATGTGGTCCATCCACTTGGTATCGACCTGTTTGAGCAGGACTACGCGCTCGAGTTCACGGGTGATGTTTTCACCCAGTTCCTCCTCACGTTTGGCGTACAGCTGGTGAACCTTTTCTTTGATCTGCTCGCCCAGCTCCTTGCGGTCTACCTTCTTGAGCTCATCATCCTCCAGCTCCAGCAGGGAACCGGCAATCAGCCCGATAAAGTAGTTGCGGAAGCCTTCCATATTCCAGTGATCCGGCTCCACGCCCTCCGGCATATACATTGCCATTGCAGAATCGACCGTTTCGTCCATCATGGAAAGGATGGACTCCTTGAGGTCCTCACCGTCCAGCACCTTGTTGCGCTGTGCGTAGATGATCTCACGCTGTTTATTCATAACGTCGTCGAACTGCAGGACGTTCTTACGGATACCAAAGTTGCGTCCTTCAATCTTTCTCTGGGCGCTTTCGATGGTGTTGCTCAGGATACGGTTTTCAATCGGGGTGTTCTCGTCGATTTTCAGCGAATCCATCATGCTGTTGATGCGGTCGCCGCCGAACAGACGCATCAGATCGTCCTCAAGCGAGAGGTAGAAACGGGAGCAGCCCGGGTCACCCTGTCGACCGGAACGTCCGCGCAGCTGGTTGTCGATACGTCTGGATTCGTGGCGCTCGGTGCCGACGATGAACAGACCGCCTGCTTCCTTAACCTTTTCTGCCTCCGGGCGCAGCTCTTCTTTAAACTTTTTGGAAAGCTCGGTGAAGCGCTGGCGGGCTTCGATAATCTCTTCGTCATCGGTGTCGCCAAAGCCGGTTGCTTCCACAATCAGGTTTTCATAGTAGCCTTCCTTGCGCATCTGGTTTTTCGCAAGGTACTCGGCGTTACCACCCAGCATGATGTCGGTGCCTCGACCTGCCATGTTGGTCGCGATGGTAACTGCTCCATACTGACCTGCCTGTGCAACGATCTCTGCTTCCTTCTCGTGGTACTTGGCGTTGAGCACCTGATGCTTGATGCCGTGTCGTTTGAGCAGTGCGCTCAGACGTTCGGAGGTTTCAATCGAAACGGTACCAACCAAAACCGGCTGTCCTTTTTCGTGGCATTCTTTTACCTGTTCGACAACGGCGTTAAATTTTCCGTTCTCGGTTTTATAAACAACGTCCGGCATATCGTTTCGGATGACCGGCTTGTTGGTTGGAATCTCGATAACGTCCATGCCGTAGATTTCGCGGAACTCCTGCTCCTCGGTCATCGCGGTACCGGTCATACCGGACAGCTTTTCATACATACGGAACAGGTTCTGATAGGTGATGGTCGCCAGTGTCTTGGATTCCCGTTTGACCTCTACGCCCTCTTTTGCTTCGATTGCCTGATGCAGACCCTCGCTGTAACGACGTCCGTTCATGATACGTCCGGTGAACTCGTCGACGATCATAACCTCATTGTCCTTGACAACGTAGTTGATGTCGCGCTGCATGGTGCCGTGCGCCTTGATTGCCTGGTTGATGTGGTGCTGGATGGTGGAGTTTTCCATGTCCATCAGGTTTTCCAGACCGAAGAATTCCTCTGCCTTTTTGACACCGGACTTGGTCAGAGTTGCAGTCTTTGCCTTTTCGTCGACGATGTAATCGGCATCAATAACATCGTCGTGCTCTTCCTTGTCATCCAGCTCTTTTACCTTGTACATCTTCAGGGTGCGGGCAAAGCGGTCCGCTACCTTGTACAGGTCGGTGGATTTGTCTCCTCTGCCGGAGATAATCAGCGGGGTTCTAGCCTCGTCAATCAAAATCGAGTCGACCTCGTCGACAACGGCAAAGTAATGACCGCGCTGTACACGGTTTTCTTTATAAATCTGCATATTGTCACGCAGATAGTCAAAACCAAACTCGTTGTTGGTTCCATAGGTAATGTCCGAATTATATGCCTTCTGGCGGTCTGCCGGCTCGATGTCGTGGATGACCAGACCGACGGTCAGTCCCAGCCAGCGGTAGACCTTGCCCATCTCTTCCGAGTCACGCTTTGCAAGGTAGTCGTTGACGGTGACAACATGGACGCCCTTTCCGGTCAGCGCATTCAGGTAAACCGGCAGGGTAGCAACCAGTGTCTTACCTTCACCGGTCTTCATCTCAGCGATACGACCCTGATGCAGCACGATACCGCCGACAATCTGCACCGGGAAGTGCTTCATGCCCAGCACCCTCCATGCAGCCTCGCGGCAGGTAGCAAATGCTTCCGGCAGGATGTCATCCAGCGACTCTCCGTTGCTCAAACGCTCCTTGAGCTTTGGAGTCATCGCTTTCAGCTCCTGGTCGGACATTTTGGAAAATTGTTCGTCCAGCGCAAGGACCTTGTCGCGAATCGGATAGATTCGCTTGAGCTCTCTTTCAGAGTAGGTCCCAAAGATTTTATCCATCAATCCCATAATTTTTTTTACACCTCATTTTTAAAAGGAACTGTCCCTGGGGTGACATCGGATGTGCTTTTGGAGCCTTCCTCCTGCCTGGGGAACTGTTCTCTATCTTTTCCCTTGTCGGGGTTTCTTTTTTAATAAGAAGACAACGGCTGTTCTTTGTTTACAGCACGTCTATGATATTGTAACTCTACAAACCCCTTTTTGTCAAACTGTGCAGGGGTGTTTCTTTAAATAAATTGTGTCTATTTTAAAAATTATACCCGCAGCGCTGTCAAAGCGGCAAAGAGCTTGTCAAAAAAGGGCAGAACCGCCGCAGAACTTTTGCCATAGCTATATAAAAAAGGCAGCGGGTTCGCTGCCTTTTTTCTTATTTCAGCTCGATAGTGTACTCAAATCCGTACTCTGCCTGCAAAGCCTTGACCTTCTCCTCGTTGTCCTCGATAAAGGATGGGGTGTAGACCGATTTGCCTTCCTTTTTGTAGTCCTCCAGGATGGCTTCCAGCTTTGCCCAGCATTCTTCGCGTCTTTCTTCAGCAGTCGTTTCCAGATTGATTACAAATTCTCTGTGCTTTGGGATTCTTGCTTTCATAGTTTCCGATTTCCTTTCTGCGCCCAGGAGCTTTTGAACGCCCTGTTTTTCTCCTTCATTTTAACCTCTTAAAGCCGCTTCGTCAAGGCAAATCTTTTCATTTCTTTTTGCAGGCGGGTCAACATCGTCGATATTGTCATCCGATAAACTGCAACAAGACCACTTCCGTTTAGGAAGTGGTCTTGTTTTCTTTTACAAGCCTTCTACTGCCTTTGACAGTGCCTTGCCGATTGGCTGGCGAATCACAAGCGAGGCTTTGCTGTCATACGGCGTTTCGGTTTTGTTGATGAGCACAAGCTCCCTGCCGCCGTAGTATTGCAGCAGACCCGCCGCCGGATAGACCGCCAGCGAGGTGCCGCCCACAATCAGCAGGTCGGCTGCCATGATGTGGCGCACTGCACCCTCCAGCAGGTCGCTGTCCAGGCTCTCCTCATACAGCACCACATCCGGCTTGATAATCCCGCCGCAGGAGCAGCGCGGAACACCCTTGCCCTTGTACTCCAGCATCTGTTCGAGCGAATAGGAAGCGCCGCAGCGGATACAGTGGTTGCGCAGCACGCTGCCGTGCAGTTCGTATACCCGCTTGCTGCCCGCCTGCTGGTGCAGTCCGTCGATATTCTGGGTGACGACCGCCGACAGCTTACCCTGTGCTTCCAGCTCTGCCAGCGCATAGTGGGCAGCATTCGGCTTTGCCTGCGGATACACCATCCTGTCAAAATAATATTCAAAAAACTGCTCGGTGTGCCGCTTAAAAAAGCTGTGGCTGAGCATCGTTTCGGGAGGATAGGGGTAGGTCTTTGCCTGCTTGCTGCCGTACAGCCCATCCTCGCTGCGAAAATCGGGTATGTTCGATTCGGTGGAGCCATATGAGTTAGTCCTGAAAAGTCCATCGGGTCCACGGAAGTCTAAGATGCCACTTTCTGTCGACACTCCGGCTCCACCGAAGAAAACAATGTGGCTGCTGTTTTCCAGCAGCTCCCTGAGCTTCTGCTGTTCTGTCATCCCTGCTCCTCCTTTGTTGTGGATTGACGGTCGGTTTACTGATGGCTTTCCCCGGTGACCATGCCCAGCAGCTGCATACTTCTGCGCATAAAGCCCTGCATCTGCTCTGCGCTCAGCGGCTTGTGTGCCAGCTGTGCCAAATCATATACCTGCTTGCAGACCAGCTCGCGTTTCTCGTCCGGCAGCGTCTCCAGTGAGCGGATGATCGGGTTCTCTCGGTTGAGCACCAAAGTCACCTGTGCAGGACCGCCGAAGCTCTCTCCAAAGGCGCGGCTCATATCCTGGATTCTGCGGGCATACTCGGACAGCAGGATGACTGCCGGTGTTTCATCGCTCTTTAAGCTTTCCACCTGGTACTCCAGTGTTTCCTCCGGCAGCGCCTGTTTAAAACGTTCGATCAGCTGCTTGTCCTGTTCCTCCTGCTGCTGTTTCTCCTCCTCGGTCTGCTCGGTCTTGAGCGCGCTGCCAAGGTCCGAGTCGATGCGCAGGAATTTGAGCTTCTCCTGTTCCTTATATTCGAGCATACTGATAAAGTGCGGGTCGATCACATGGGTCAGCACCGCAGCGGTCAGCCCGTTCTGACGGAACATCGAGATATACTGCGCCTGCAGGTTTTCATCGGTGACATAATAAATCTTGTTTTCGTCCGCCTTCGGGTACTCCTCGAGTGTTTTGTACTCCCCGTCGATGGTGTGCAGCAGCAGGATGTCCTTCATGCGGTCATAGAATTTTTCATCCTTCAGGCAGCCAAACTTGATGAAGGCAGAGATGTCGTTCCAATATTTTTCATAGGTTTCCCGGTCGTTTTTAAAGATTTGATGCAGCTTGTCCGATACCTTCTTGGTGATGTGCTGGGCAATCTTCTGCACCTGTCCATCGTTTTGCAAAAAGCTTCTGGAAACGTTCAGCGGCATATCCGGGCAGTCGATGACGCCTTTGAGCAGCAGCAAAAATTCCGGGATGACCTCCTTGATGTTATCGGCAACAAAGACCTGGTTGCTGTACAGCTTGACCTGTCCCGGAACCACCTCCAGACGGTTGACCTGCTTTGGAAAATACAGAATGCCCTTGAGGTTAAATGGGTAATCGACGTTCAGATGAATCCAGAACAGCGGCTCGTTGAAATCCATAAACACCTTCTGGTAGAAGGCTTTGTACTCCTCATCGGTACACTCGCTCGGGGATTTCAGCCACAGCGGCTGGGTGTCGTTGACCGGCAGCGGTTTGACGGTGCGCATCTTATCGGTGCCATCCTCGTTCTTCTCCATGTTGCCGTCCTTATCGTACACCGGACGCTGCTCATCGTGCGGATTCAGATAGATTTCATAGGGCATGAACTGGCAGTATTTGTTCAGGATTTCGCGGATGCGGCTCTCCTGCAAAAATTCCTCCTCACCCTCGGTGATGTTCATAATGATGGTGGTTCCGTGTTCGGTGCGCTCGCCGTCCTCGATTTCATAGCTGTCCTCTCCGGAAGAGGTCCAGTGAACCGGCTTTGCATCCGGCTGGAAGGAAAGGGTCTGAATCTCGACGGTGTCGGACACCATGAACGACGAATAGAAGCCCAGACCGAAGTGACCGATGATGCCTGCCGCCTCGCTGGCATCCTCTCCGTACTTCTGCAAAAATTCCTCTGCACCGGAGAAAGCAACCTGGGTGATGTAGCGTTCTACCTCATCCTCGGTCATACCGATGCCGTTGTCCGAAACAATCAGCTGCTTTTTCTCACTGTCGATACGCACCTCCACCCTCGGCTGGTAGCCGTCCTCCTGCGGCGCCTGTCCGATGCCGCGCAGGCTGATGAGCTTTTTGATTGCATCGCAGCTGTTGGAAACAATCTCTCTTAAAAAGATGTCCTTATCCGAATACAGCCATTTTTTAATGATTGGAAACATATTTTTGGAATTGACGCTGATTTGACCTTCCCGTTTCATTTGAAAAAACCTCCCAAGACTGTGGTAATAAAAAATCGGATTTGCAGGCTTACACCGTTTGCAGAAGAAAGAGGGTCACAGCCTCCCTCACCGCAAAACCCGTAAGGTAATGTCCATATAGAATCCTGCAAATCTATATTAAATCTACAAAATTATTTTACTCTTTTGCTATGAAATGTCAATCTGTTACGGAAAAACTTTTAAATTTCTTCAAAAATTACCGAACGCTTCCATTATCCATACTATTTTCAACAAAATTCGACATCCGTTTTCTTTTGCAGCGTGTGTAAAACTATTTCTAAAGAGCCATACTAAGCCATCAAGAGGATATTTTTCGGAAATTTCCCGTTTGTGTTAAAAGAATATTACCAAATGTAAAATCCGTTTTCACAGCTATCCACAAATCTTCCCGCAAGCAAAAGGCTTTTATTTCAGATATTTTCCACATTTTCAACCGAGCTATCAACATATTCCCGATACACTCCGCTTTTTCTGTCGAATTTTCTTATACTTTTTGGATAATTTCTGATTTTACCATTGTTTTCAACTTTATCAACAGTATTATCAACAATTCCCCTGCTACTTTAAACAAGAAAGGTGGTATCTCCCATGGTAAGAGGAACCAACAAACGCATCATCGAAATCAACGACACCCAAAACCCTTACTTTGAGCGCGCTGTGCTGTATCTGAAGGACAGCCAGGCAGACTCCTGCAAAAAAACACTGGAATCGCAGGCGCAGCATTTTTTAGGCAGCATCCGCGCTCCTTTGCTGCACCGCGCCCGCCCGGCATTTTTGTGCAACCACAGATACCTGTGGCAGGGTCTTTCTCTGCTGCTTTCCGCAGCGGCAGGCGGTACCCTGACCTTTTTGCTGCTGCACTGACGCGCTTTACGGACAGCGGTAAAACTTTTTCCCCAAACTTTTTCCTTTTACAATGCAAATCCTTCCAAAATATGCTATAATGAAAACTACTGAATCGCTTCCGGTCTGTTGTCCGGCGGCGCACCATTCGCCAAACCAAATTTGACATATTTTTCGGAGGTATTGCACGTGCCCAGAGAAACTGTATCTGAAAACCAATCCCGTGAAAGCTCGGTCATCGCAGGACGCAACGCCGTTGCCGAAGCGCTGAAAAAAGGTCGCCCGATCGACTGCATCTATATCCTCAAAGGAGCCGATCGCGGCAGCATGGGCAAAATCATCGCCCTTGCCAAACAGGCGGGCGTTCCCATCAAGGATGCGGCAGCACAAAAGCTGGACACCCTTTGCGAAGGAGTGGTCCACCAGGGCGTTGTCGCCATGGCTGCCTGCCATGATTTTTCCAGCATGGAGGACATCTTCCAGAAAGCCGGCGACCAGCCTCCCTTTGTTATCATCTGCGACAACATCGAAGACCCGCACAATCTCGGCGCCATCATCCGTACCGCCGAAGCGGCAGGCGCACACGGGGTCATCATCCCCAAACGTCGCGGTGTCGGTCTGACCGCCACCGTTGCCAAAACCTCCGCCGGAGCGGTGGAATATATGCCGGTGGTACGGGTACCCAACATCGTGTCCACCATCGAGGAGCTCAAGCAGAAGGGTCTGTGGATTTTCTGCGCCGACATGGACGGACAGCCCTGGTGCTCGACCGACATGGGCGGTCCGATCGGCATCGTCGTCGGTGCAGAGGGCAGCGGTGTCAGTCGTCTGACCAAGGAGCATTGTGACTTTGTCGTTTCGCTGCCGATGAACGGTCAGGTCAACTCGCTCAACGCCTCGGTTGCCGCAGCCATCGTGATTTATGAGGCAGTCCGTCAGCGCAGCGGTCTGCCAGCCTTTGTTAAAAAGAATTAACTCTCCTGTCAGGGATAGGAAAAAGGAGATTTGAAGATGAGCAAGCAGTATGATGTCGATGATATTCTCAATGAGATCAAGGCAAAAAAAGCGCGCCAGAACGCTTCTCAGCCTGCCCGCGCCGGACGAGGCTCTCCCGGCGCACGTCCCAAACCGGTCAGCGAAAACATCGAGGACCTTTCCTCCCAAGCATACCGGCAGCCTCAGCCGGAGCCTGTAACCCAGCAAAAAACACCCGCCCAGCAGCCACAGGCAGCACAGGCTGTTTCATCCGAGCCGCGCGAACCGCAGTCGGCTGCCCGCACCGCAGTCAAACCGCCGCGCTCAACCGAACACGATGATATGAGCAACACCGGCGTCTTTTTCTCCTCGCTGTCCAACCACCGCGAATCGGTCAAAGTACAGCAGGAGCATCTGGCAGAACTTCGCCGCCAGGAGGAGCTGCTTCGCCAGCAGGAGGAAGAACTTCACCGTCAGGAGGAGCTTCATCGCCAAGAGGAACTTCACCGTCAGGAGGAAGCCCAACACCAGCCGGAGCCGCCACAGCAGCCTGTCGGTGACGACCTGACCTCCTCCTTCTTTTTGGAGCAGCAGCCTGCCGACCTTCCTTTGCAGCAAGGCTCCACTCCGTTCGGCGACTTTGAGCCGACCACACCGCCGCCCGAACAGCCCGACCCCAAACTGAAGGGGAAAACCGAATATCAAAAATATTTCTCGGGCTTTGGACGCAAAAAGAAGCCCGAGCCAAAACAGCCGGACGATTTTGAACCGGATGCTCCTTTGGAGGATGAAAACGACAGCTCGAATCCTGCCCAGCAGACGGACACCGACGACCTGTTTGCTTCCACACCGACCGGGCTTACCGAGGAGTTTGGAGCGGCTCCTTTTGCCTCCGCACAAACCCAAGCCGCGCAGAAACCAGCGGAAGCAGAAACCGCCCATACTGCCGGACATTTTCATGTTGAGCTGCCCGATGATTTCGACCAGCCCTCTGCGGAAGCTGAGGCACCGCAGGCAGAAGATGCCGGTCTTTTCCACAAGAATACCGGCAAAAAGCAAAAGCCGGAAAAATCCTCTCGCCTGGCTTCCGCCGAAATCCCGGTCCCGGAAGAATTTTCCGAGGAGGATACCGAGCTGGAGGACTACTCCTCGCCGAAGGACAAGGAAGCCATCCTGCGGGATATGCGCAGCATCAAAACCGGACTGCTGATCCGCATCCTGCTGATGGTGGTCGTCTTTGGACTTTCCCTGTACCTGGCGCTGGCTGCCCGCGACATCCAGATTGCCGGTGAGCTGCTGCCGCTGCCGACCTTCATCCAGCCGGAGCTGCACCTGCGCTCCTACATGATAACCCTGTGCGTGGTATCTGCCATCGGCGCAGTCATCTGCTCGAACACTATCGGCGGCGGATTGCTGGCGTTGCTCAAGTTCCACGCCAACACCGACACCCTGCCGATGCTGGCGCTGCTGGGTACTCTGGCACAGGGCATCTGCTACATCATCAAGCCGGAATATTTCAGTGTGGACAAAGCCGACTTTGGCACCAACCTCTACCTGTTCTTCCCGGTGGCGCTGTTCATCCTGTTGTTCAACCTGATTGGCAAGGTGCTGGTCATCCTGCGCATCCAGAACAACTTTAAACTGGTGTCCTCCGAAAAGCTCAAGCACGCCGCTGTCTTTTTAAAGGACCGCAACCTGCTGCGAGAAATCTCCCGCGGGCTTTCGATGGAGGAATACACCATCGCATACCCAGAAACCAGCCCGTTCCTCTCCAACTTTTTGGACAACTCCTACTCCGAGGACCACGCCGAACACATGAGCCGCATCCTGGCTCCTGTCTGCTTGCTGGCGGGCATCATCCTTTCGGTGCTGTCCTACCTGTTCAACAAGGACGTTGCCGAGGCCGTTTCCACCTTCACCGCCATCATGTGTGTCAGCGCGCCGCTGACCTCGACCATCGCCGCCAATCTGCCGCTGTACCGGATGTCCGCCAAGCTGATTCCGGCAGGCGCAATGGTATCCGGCTACTCTGCGGTGGATGCCTTCTCCCGCACCGAGGCGGTCGTGCTGGATGCCAAGGACCTCTTCCGTCCTTCGGACATCATCCTGCACGGTATCAAACCGTTTGACAAGAGCCAGATCGACTCGGTCATCCTGGACGCTGCCAGCGTGGTGTGCAACACCGACGGAATGCTCACCGATGTTTTCAATAAAATCATCGGCTCCAACCGCTCGATGCTCCGTCCGGTCGAAAATGTGACCTACGAGGATTCGATGGGACTGTCCGCCTGGGTGGACGGCAAACGGGTACTGATTGGAAACCGCGAACTGATGGTCAACCACGGCATCGAGGTCCCCAGCAACGACTATGAAACACGCTTTGTCCGCGACCGCAAGAATATCATCTATCTTGCCAACTCCGGTCAGCTGTCTGCCATGTTCGTCATCAGCTACCGACCGAACGACCCGACCCGCGAGCAGCTGGAGATGCTGGCAGACCGCGGAATGTACCTGATCATCAACACCTCCGACCCGAATATCACAGCAGAAAAGATCCATGCTGTCTACGATTTCCCGTTGGAGCTGATCAAGCTGATGCCTGCTAAATTCCATGCTCCGTACGAGCAGCTGACCGCACAGAAGGACAGCTCTCCCGCCAAAATCGGATTCATCGGCTCCAGCCGCATGATGGTCACCGCCATCCTGGATTGCTTCACTGCCAAAACTGCCATCGACCAGGCTGTTTTGATTCAGATGATCGCACTGGTTGCCGGTTACGCACTGGTAGCCCTGTTCTCCTTGATGGGCAATCTGTCCTACCTGAGCATCCTGCATCTGCTTATCTTCCAGCTGGTGTGGGCCATCATCGGTACGGTCATCCCAAACCTCAAAAAGTATTAAAACAATCCGAATCATAAAAAACAGCCGAAGCAACAAAATGTTTGCTTCGGCTGTTTTATTTGCGAACAATCTGGAATCATCCAACGGGTACGTTGGATGTCCAACCTATAGGTTGGCTCGCTGCAAATCTTACTGATTCTGCTTCTTTTCTTCGAGCCAACGGGACAGCTCATCCATATCCTGCTCGGTCAGGTCATTGTTGTCGTACAGGGTATTGACCAAACTCATAAAAGAATTCTTGTGCAGCTTCTTGATGAAGTTTTTAGTCTCATACTCCATGTACTCTTCGCGCTCCACCTGAGGATAGTAGATTCTTTCTCTGCCGCGTTTTTCGGAAGAAAGGAATCCCCGGTCGATCAGACGGGAAAGGAGGGTCAGCAGGGTGGAGATATTCCAGTTTTTCTCATTGCTGACCACCTTCATTACATCGTTGGTCGACATTGGTGGTGTGTTGTCCCAGATTGCCTTCATAACTTCCAATTCTGCGTCCGGCAATCTTCTCATTTTGTCAAACATATGTTCACCCGCTTCCGCCTGCTCATCGCAGACTGTTTTTGATTCATCCACAGTTATAATTATTACCGATGTAACATTGAATGTCAATACATTTTTTGAAAATTTATTCAGACTTAACCAAAAAAATATTAAAAAATTGTTAAATATTCCTTCATTTTCCTGCCATCTTTCCTGCAAATCGATTGACATCTTCCTAAGGCAAATGCTACACTTTAAAAAATTGTCCCGATTGAAAGGAGAGACCCCTTTTGAAACCTGTAACAACCCTGCTCGACTGCGGTCTGCTGATTCAAGGCGAACCGGGAAGCTCGCTGAGCCTGCGTCTGGACCAGACGCTCGACTGCGGACAGTGCTTCACCTTTTCCCAGACAGAAACTGACACTTGCCTGCCCGACATTGAACAAACCTGGCACGGCTGGGCAAAGGGTCATGCGCTGCGCATCTCCCAGCTGCAGGACGGCTCTCTGCTGCTGCACCAGCCACAGGATTACCCGCTGTGGGAGGAGTATTTTGATTTGACCACCGACTACGATGCCATCCGCCGCACCCTTTCCCTAGACCCAACCCTTGCGCACGCCATCACCTTCGCACCCGGCATCCGCATCCTTCGCCAGGACCCTTGGGAGGCGCTGTGCTGCTTTATCATCAGTCAGAACAACAACATCAAGCGCATCAAAGGAATCGTCCAGCGGCTTTGCAGCTGCCTTGGAGAGCCGATTCCTTCCATCGATTGCTTTTCCTTTCCTTCCCCTCAGCGATTAGCTGCTGCCACATTGGAGGAACTGGAGCCGCTGCGCTGCGGCTTTCGTGCCAAATACCTGCTGGATGCTGCCCGGCGTGTCAGCAGTGGGCAGGTGCAGCTGGATGCCATTCCGCAGATGCCGCTGGAGCAAGCGCGTGCCCATCTGATGCAGATTGTCGGCGTCGGTCCCAAGGTCGCCGACTGTGCTTTGCTCTACGGATTCCACCGGCTGGAGTGCTGTCCGATGGATGTCTGGATGAAGCGGGTGTTTGCCGCACTCTATCCCAACGGGCTGCCCGATTGCGCACAAGATTTCATCGGCATCGCCCAGCAGTATCTCTTCCACTATGCCCGCTGCTGTCCGCAGATTTTGGAAACTCCCGAAAAGGAGGCTGCTCTGGTATGAAATCGCTGCTTTCTCCTCTTGCCCTGCTGGCTGCACTGGTAATGACCCTAAGCGGCTGTGCACGTACCGTTCCGCCACCGACCTCCGCCGAATCTGACGCTCCCGCTGCTCCAACGGCTGAAACCTCCGATGAAAAGCCCGACAAGTTGCCCGACGACAGCCAGTCCGAATCAGCCGCAAGCGCACAGCCGTCCGATGCTCCTGTGCAGCTGTGTGCTTACCTGCCGGTTTCGTCGCTGCCGGAGGATACTGCCGCAGCACTGGAGCCTTACCGGCAGAGCATCTCTTCCCTCGACTACCTGATTTTAAACACCGGTGTTTACTGGGCAGCGGACGGCACGCTGGAGGTTTCCTTCGCCTTTTCACAGGCTGCCAAGCTCTTGTCCGGGCAGACCAAGCTGTGGGCAACGATAAACCCCAAAGGCGCACTGGTGCGGGAGGGCAGCGCCGGCAGCAGCATCGCCACCGAGCAGCAGCGGCAGACACTCTGCCAAAATATCCTAAAGCTGTGCCGGGAGTACTCTTTGGACGGCATCGACATCGACTGGGAATTTCCGCAGGAAGAGGAGTGGGACAGCTTTTTCCTCCTGCTTGTCCAGCTCAAGCAGCTGCTTTCCTCTCAGCCGCAGCCGATTGCGCTGTCGGTCGCCTTATATCCGCAGCAGAATCAGCTGAACGCCGAAGCGATGCAGGCGCTCGACCGCGTCCATCTGATGGCATATGACCAGTTTGACCAACAGGGCTTCCACAGCACTCTGCAAACCGCGCAGGAGGCGGTCGAACAGCTTTTGCAGCAGGGAGCCGATGTAGGTCAACTTTCTTTAGGAATCCCCGCTTACGGCAGACCGCTGGATGCTTCTGCACAGTGGATCTTTTACAAGGACATCCCACAGGATATTTCCCGGGAAAATCCCGACCTGGATGGGGAAATTTTCTTTAACAGCGCTGCCACCGCAGCTGCTAAAACGCAGTTTGCCTGCGACAGCAAGCTGGGCGGCGTGATGCTCTACCATCTTCTCTGCGACCGCACCGGTCCAGATTCGCTGGTTGCCGCCTGCCGCTCTGCTATTGACTAAAGCAAAAGTAAAACAAGCAGCGCCTCGAACAAATCTGTTCGAGGCGCTGCTTGTTTTATGAGAGTTTATCAGAAAATCTCGAAATTATGCTTCCAGCATCTCGTCGTCTGCCAGAGGGTCAGCATAGGTTGCCGGTGCAGCTGCCTTTGCAGTTGCTTTTTTGCGTTTTTCCAAACGGCTGAACACAGTGCCGCCAACATAACCAGCCAACAGACCGCCGACTGCTGCCAGAGCCAGAGCCAAGATGACTTTGCCAGCCGGGTTAAATCCGAATGGTGCAATCAGACCCGGGATTGGAGAAGCAGTACCAGGAGCGTTGTTGACAATACCCAGCATAGCTGCTGCCAGACCTGCCAGACCACCGCCAAAGAAGTTAGAGACGAAAATCGGAATTGGATGTGCAGTAACAATGTGTGCCTGGGTCAGAGGCTCCAGCATAACAGCAATGATGTTGCTCTTGTCGCCGTAGCCCATCTTGTGGAAGACCATACCATTGGTGAAGGAACCGCCAAAGCAGGCGATTGCCGCAATACCCATCGGCAGACCGGTCAGACCCAGCATTGCGGTCAAAGCCATCGAGCTTAGAGGAGAGGTACAAATCATCTTCATGATGCCGCCCAGCAGGAAGCCCATGATAACAGGGGACTGGTCAGCTGCTGCGGTGATGGTGCCGCCGATCATACCCAGAATAGAGTTGACAGCAGGGTCAACAACCAGTGCAAACAGTCTTGCCATTGGAGCAATGGTCAGAGAACCGAGGATGATATCCAGACCGGTTGGCAGGTATTTTTCAATGTAAGGAGCAATCAGACCGACGATGTAACCGGCGATGAAGCCCGGCAGGATACCGTAGCCGCCGCAAGCCAGACCGCCTACGACTGCGAACACCGGATTAACGCCCATGCTCAGTGGAACCATGATTCCGGCTGCTACACCACCCAAGCTACCGGCAGTTGCGCCAACCTCGCCCAGGAAAGCAATTCCCAGCAGGTCGCCGGTGATGTATTTGTGGACCGCTTCAATCAGGAAGGAAGCAACTGCTGCGTTTGCCATACCGGACATCGCCTGGCTGCCCTTTGGGAACTTCAGGCTAAAGATGGAAAAAACAGCCAAGGTGAGGAGCAGCAGACCCACTCCGGAAATAATTGTCATCATCGTTCATAACCTCCATAAAACTCTCTGTTTAAAATATCCGTGTGTCGGTACCGTTTGCCGTGTACCCACGCGATTGACTATGCCTAAATTATAGAAGCAAACTTTATAAAACTTCAAAAAGTTACAGAAATTTTTTCTCCAAAAATCCCGAAAAAAGCAACTTTGTCGAAATTGTCCACTCAAAACAGATAGTCCACAGCGTTATGTACAAATAATTTCCGCTTTTTCTTGTCTTTTCAAAATAGCGCTTGCAGCATATTGCACAATAAATTGTCCATCTTTTTGACGTATAGAAGGTGACAACCTTTCTATGATACAGTAAAAGCCGCCTTTGTACTGTCATTCAGGTACAAAGGCGGCTTTGTCTGTATTTTCTGTATCAACTTTAGTTGGTGCAGTAAAAAATCAGCGAATTCAAAAAGTTTTTCAGCGATACCTTTCCGTGGGTTCCCGATTTTCCGCGGATATAATCCATCTCCTTGCGAATCTGTTCAAAGCTGTACAGTGTCCCCGCCAGGTCGTGGAAGGTGTCGTTGGAGTAGTCCTCCAACCCCATATTAGCAAGGTTGGTCAGCCCTGCATTGACTGCACGGCGGATGCGCTGCTCCATCGACTTGGAGTTGTTGGGACTAAAGCGGCTGCACAGCTCCGACACGGTAAATTTTCCCGATTCCGGTCCCTGCTCAATCATATAGTCCACCAGCGTGATGATGTCCGCGCTGCCGCTCTCCCCGATGATGCCCAGCTTCTGCAAAATCCCGCGCAGGCGTTTGATATGCGGCTTATCCTCCGGCTGCTCGGACAACAGCTTGAGCTCCGGCACCGGTGCAGCAGCCATATTTTCCTGCCCGCCCTGCATAAACAGCGACTGCATCTGCTGGAAGGTGCGCTTCATCTGGATGGAGTCCACAACGTTGGTCAGCACCCGCACGACCTCCACACCGTTGACCGGCTTCTGCAAAAAGAAGGTGACCCCGCACTCATACGCCTGCGCAACCATCTCCTTACTGCTGACCTGCGAGAGCATGACATAGCAGATGTCGGGGTACTGCTCCTTTGCCTTGCGCACAAAGTTGATTCCATCCATAATTGGCATTAACAGATCCACAATGATAATATCCGGGTGGATAAAGCGCAGGTCCTCCAGCGCATCCACTCCATTGGAGGCGCTGCCGCACACCTCGCCCAGCTTCTTCTGCTGGATGATGATTTTCAGGATATTGCACACACTGGCGTCATCATCAATCAAATAAAATTTCATTTGTTTTCCACCTCCAGATTTTTTTGCGGGATGCTGATGATAAAATTGGTGCAGCCCTCTGCCGATTGCACCCGGATGGTTCCTTCCATCTGGCTTTCTATAATATCCCGCACCAGACTCAATCCCAGTCCACGGCTTACCTTGCCGGTTTCATAGTCTATTTTGGTAGAAAATCCCGGTTCAAAGATACTCGGCAGATATTCCAGCTCGATGCCGCCGCAGTTGTCGTGGACGCACAGCTGATAGTTTTCTCCCTGCTGGCTTTCGGAAACAACCACCTGTGCCTGCTTTTCACCCGCCGCTTCGGCAGCGTTGTTAATCAGGTTTCGCAGCACCGACATCAGCTCATAATGTTTATCGGTAAAAAAGTTTTTCTCCATCGAAAAGCTGACCTGCACATTCTCTCCAAATCCGTCGAATCCATTTCGGGTGCTGTTCTGGAGAGTTTGCAGAATATCCCGCATCCACATCCCGTTCTGCTGGTCATCGTCGTTAAGCGCAGTCGAAATACCGTTCATAATCAGGTAGTATTCCTTTTTGACCTCGTGAATATCCTTTGCCACTGTCAGCGCCTTTTGTGCCAGCTGTTCCATCTGCTGCGATTGCTCCTGCACAGCCATCTGGTTCAGCTGGTTGTACAGCGCATAGGATACCGCCATGGTGTCCTCGATGCGGTTGGTGTTCTTGTTCATCCAGATGACCTCGCTCTTGAGCTGTGAAGTCAGCATCAGCAGATGGTTGTAGCGCTCTCGGTCATCCTTGTTTAGAATAAACATCCCATAAGCATCCAACGCTGCCAGACAGATGGCTGCCAACGCACTTCTGCCCAGCGCCACAATCAGCAGCCGCAGCAGCACCTCCGGCAAAAACATCCGCACCCCCAGGCGCACGCCTACCTCCACCATGTTCGACACCATATCAATGCCGACCAACGGCAACAGGCGCAGCAGCGAAAAGTGCTGCATCGGCGCCAGATGGACATATAACGCAAACAGTCCGCCGTACATCAAATAGAACAGCATCTCCGGGGAATATGCCCAAAACCCCTGTATAAAGCTGCCCTCATGCAGCCACTCCACTGCACAGCGCACCAACAGGATGCCCGGTGCCGCAATCAAGGTGACCGGAAATACCGGAAAATTGCTGCTGAGAAAGGTCATTACTGGCAGACAGATGACCGCAAGCGAGATACGGAATCCATTGATAATCAGGTTCAGGTCGAGCTGCGCAACAAAAATCATAATGGCTGCCGACAACAGCATCAGCCTTCGTTGCTGTCCTTTTTCTGTCAGCTCGGTCCTTTCCCTCATTTTTTTCATTCGGGTGCCCTCCTTTTGGGAGTTTTTCTCCCTTTTATACATTTAGCTTGACACAAAATCACTTTTCTGTCAATAAGCACCCTTTATTCCGATGTCGAACTGGCAGTTTTAACTAAATTTACTCCCTATTTTTTATAAACTCCACCGTTTTCCTTTTCCTCTGTCCTCACCCAAGCATCTATCGGTTTTCCGAAACCACCACCTGCACCTCCCCGGTGTTTGCCTGACCGATGATATAAGCTGTACTCAGCACACTGCGGCGCGCCTGCATCCCAAAGCTGAGCAGCAGGTCCATCTCCCCATAGCCCGGCAGATACCGTTGACTGATACGCCATTCTCCCTGGTCCATCTCCACATCCTGAATCCTCGGCTCGATGCGCACCGGCGTGTTTGCCACCAAAAAGCTATAACTTCCCGGGCGCAGTCGGCGGGACAGGGTGGTTTCCTTATAGCGCACATCTGAAAACAGCACCCGACCATCCGCTGTCAGCAGGTCCAGAGCGGTATCCCCCAGTAGGAAGTTTGCCATGCGCAGACATCCAAAGCTTCCCATCTGTCCCGAGCAGGCGGTATCATTGACCCGCACCAGCTCCAGTGCGCCAGTAGAGGCGTTATTGACGATGACAAAGGTCAGCTGTTCCCCATAGGACATCGGCACCGTCTTGCGCAGCAGCAGCGTCCTGCCGCTGCCGGCATTGATGAGGCTGACGGTGCGGAACCCTTCTGCAAAACAATAATATGTAGAAAAATTACCGAACGCCAGATTGCTTGCCACCCGCTGGGAGCCGACGTTGACATTTAAAGAACCCGCCTGCACCGCTGCATGGAAAAATCGGACCCGACAGCAGCGCATGACCGGCTGACCGGGCTGGGTGACGATAGGCGGAATCGGCTGCGGATAGACCGGCGGCGCAGAACCGTCCACATCCGGGTAGCTTGGCAGGGTCTGCGGCGTATCCGGCACCCCTTCCACTGCCGGTCCTGAGCCGTCCACATCCGGGTAGCTCGGCAGTGTCTGCGGCAAATCCCGCTGCTGTTGTTCCTGATAAAGCTCGTTTGTCTGTTGATTCATCTTCTTCACCTTCCATCACAGGATAGGGAAAGACTTCCCCTCCCTTTCATCGTATGAAACTTCCTGTAAATGGTGCTTCCCCTAGCGTCGAAGAATATTTACTGTATCGGTCGCAACCGCCCGGCAAAAGGCGCTGTCATGCTCGACAAACAGCATGGTTCCTTCAAAATCTGCCACCAGCTGCTCCAGCTGGATGCGTGAAAAGATGTCGATGTAGTTGAGCGGTTCATCCCAAAGGTAAAGGTGCGCCTGCTCGCGGCGGGACTGGATATTTTTGGAGCGCTGCATCATCTTGGCTGCCTTGTGCCCGATAAACCCGCGGTCGCAGGATCCTTCTCCAATCTTGCTGCTTTCCACCTTGCCTGACCAATCGGCTGTCCGCCGCGCCGCTGTTTGCAGCCGACCAATCTCCTTTTTGAGTCGTTCGTTCTGTTCCCTTTCCGACTGCACTCTGGTCTGATAATCCTGGTACCAACCGGTAAAATCCCCTTTGCGCAGCTGGACCCCATCCCGGTCAAGCGAAAGGATGTGGTCGACACACCCATCCAGAAAATCGCGGTCGTGGGACACCAGCAAAAATCCCTTCTGCCTTTTTAAATAGTCCGCCACCAGCTGTCTGGATTCGGTGTCCAGGTGGTTGGTCGGCTCGTCGATCAATGGAAAAGCGTTTTCCTGCAAAAACAGCGCAGCCAGCTGTAACTTGGTTTTTTCTCCGCCGGACAGCTGCTCGAACGGGCGCCACAGCGCATCCTCTGGAAATTCCAGCAGCGAAAGCTCCCGCTCCAGCTGCCACTGCTGACAATCCGGGCAGATTTGCTGGGCAACCTCAAGCGCCAGCCATTCGGAATGCTCCACCGGCGCCGGAAAATAACCGAAACGAACTTTGGTCTGGATGCTGCCGGTAAAGCCGCGCAGCCCGTATGCTGCACCCTGCGCACCCAACAACAACCGCAGCAGCGTGGTCTTTCCTCTGCCGTTTCGTCCGGTCAATCCCAGACACCAGTCGGTGTCCAGTGCAATCGAAAGGTCCTCAAAGACCGATTGATAGCTGCCCTCATAACCAAAGGACAGGTTGGATAATAAAATCATAGCCATTGGCATTCACCTCTGAAAAATAAAAAAATGGGGAGCAGCAGGAAAAATTCCCACTGCTCCCCAAAAGCCCTGCCCATCAGACAATGGGCAGAACCATTTGATTCTTTCAGATTGCGGCTGCACAAAGGCAGACCGCTCCGGTCAGAAAGGAGCTGCGCAGTTTTATTTTTCCCGCTGCATGGCAAACGACAACGACGACCGGTCTTTCTCGGTCGCTGACAATTATCTTTTGTTTGCCTGTTCATCGTTAGCAGGAAAAATTGCGCAATCCTTTCACCTCAATCCTCTTGTAAAAAGTTAAAATACGCCTTTATCATACCAACCTTCCTGCCTTTTGTCAAGCGAGAATCATTTGTTTTTACTTTAACAAACTAAAGTCTTGTCCTGCGCAAGAAAGTATGGTATAGTGACATTGAATGAAATATTCTGGCTAAAACCAGATAAATAGACAAAGAGCAAGCCACCCAGGAGAGGAGAAAACACTGTGAACCAGCAAAAGGAGATCATCGTTGTCGGACACAAAAGCCCGGACACCGATTCGATCTGTTCCGCCATCGCCTATGCCAATCTGAAGAACAAACTGACCGGGCAGCAGTACACCCCGCGGCGCGCCGGTGATCTGAACAAGGAAACCGCCTTTGCCCTGTCCTACTTCGGAGTAGAGCCGCCTGCCTATCTGGCAGATGTACGCACCCGCGTTTCCGACATGGAGATCAAGGAAGTTCCTGCGGTCAATGCCAAAATTTCCATCAAGCAGGCGTACAGCCTGATGAAGGAATGTGAAGCAAGCACACTGTGCATCACCAACGAGGAAAATCATCTGGAAGGGCTGATCACCATTTCCAACGTTGCGGCGTCCGACATGGACGTCTATGACAACCGCATCGTTTCCAAGGCAAAAACCCCATACGAAAATATTGTCAAGGTTCTGGAAGCCAAGGTCATCTGCGGCGATGTCAGCGGCACCTTTGACCAGGGACGGGTCACCATTGCCGCCAACACACCCGAACGAATGGTCGATTACGTTGCCGAACACGACATGGTCATCATCGGCAACCGCTTTGAATCGCAGTTTTTCGCCATCGAAATCGGCGCCTCCTGCATCATCCTGTGCACCAACGCCGAACCCAATGAAACCATCATCGAGCGCGCCAAAAGCAAGGGTTGCATCATCCTGTCCAGCCCTTATGATTCCTACACCGTTGCCCGACTGATTAACCAGAGTATGCCCATCGACTTTTTTATGACCGCTCACCACATCCTGTCCTTCTCGCTGGAGGACTACACCGACGATGTCAAAGAAGTCATGGCAAGGGAGCGCCACCGCTACTTCCCGGTGCTGGATGAGCACGGCTGCTACATCGGTCAGCTGTCAAAACGCTCCTTCCTGGCTGCACAGAAAAAACAGCTTATCCTGGTGGACCACAACGAAAAGAACCAGGCGGTCAACGGAATCGAGTGCGCCGACATCCTCGAGATCATCGACCACCACCGTCTGGGCGGACTGGAAAGCATCAATCCGGTCTACTTCCGCAACCAGCCGCTGGGCTGCACTGCCACCATCATCTACCAGCTCTACCGTGAAAACGGAGTAGAGATCGAACCGAAGATTGCCGGACTGCTCTGCTCTGCCATCCTGTCGGACACATTGATGTTCCGTTCGCCGACCTGCACTGCCGTGGACCGCGCTGCTGCCGAGGACCTTGCCGGTATTGCCGGTATCGACATCCCGCAGTACGCACAGTCGATGTTTGAAGCGGGCAGCGACCTTTCCTCCCGCTCCACTCAGGAAATTTTCTATCAGGACTACAAGACCTTCTCTGCCTCCGATGTCAGTTTTGGTGTGGGACAGGTCACCTCGGTCAGCGCTGCCGGACTGCGCCAGCTGATCCCTTCTCTCCAGAAGCTAATGGATGAGACCTACGCCCAAAACCCTTCCACCATGCTCTTCTTCCTGCTGACCAACATCATCGAAGAAAACAGCATCGTGCTGTGCAGCGGTCACAAGGCGCAGGAACTGCTCAAGCAGTCCAACCACATCGAGCAGATTCCAGAGGAAGGCTTGCTGCTGCCGGGAATGGTTTCCCGCAAAAAGCAGTTTGTCCCCTCCATCATCGCAACCTTGCAGCAGTAGGCTCCCTCTCAGCAGCAACACCCTCCCGTCCTTCCTCAAAAAAGGAAGGACGGGATTTTTTGTTTTCCATATTGACAACTTTCATTGTCAATGCTATACTGAGCTCAAGGAAATTGACAAGTATATTTGTCAATTTGAAATGAATCCTTGTCATAAAAGGAGGTGCCTTGATGCCGCTGCACAATCGTCTGAAGGAGTACCGCGCGCGCTACCGCCTGAGCCAGACCGAGCTGGGAAATCTTGCCGACGTTTCCCGACAGACCATCAGTTTGATTGAACGAGGGGACTACAACCCTTCGGTCACCCTTGCTCTCAAGCTGGCAAAAATTTTGAACGCTTCGGTCGAACAGCTGTTTAGCTACACCGAAGAAGAACAATGACCCGTACACCCTTTTTAAAGGAGGAAATACCATGAAAAAACATCCTGCCATTAAATTCATTCTCATCACCGTTGTCTCCGGCATCTGCGGTGCTGTGCTTTCTTTTCTGCTCTCTTTCCAACAAGCGGCTCTGGTTTCTGCCATCCAATCGCTGAGCCGGATGCTCGGCTCCGCTCTGCCTGCTCTGCACCTGTCGGTCTGCCTGTTCCTGTCCGGTATGTCGGTCTTTTTCACAAGCAAACTGCGCCGGCAGATTGCTCATTCCAACCCACAAAACCAGGAGGAACTGTTTGAACAGATTGAAAGCAACGACCACTGCACCGAAATTCTCACCATCAACACCCTTTCGGTCATTCTCAACTTCTTTTTCCTCGGGGTATCCTTTGTCTATAAAAACCCGCAGCACATCCTCATCAGCGCCGCTGCTGCCCTTCTCTTTCTGACGCTGAACACCTGGGTGGAGGTTTCCCACGTCAACATGGTCAAGCGGATGAACCCTCGCTTTGAAAAGGTGGACCCGCTCTCCCTGCGTTTTTCCTCCCAGTGGGAAAGCCAGTGCGACGAGGCGCAAAAGCTTGGGATGTACCGAGCTGCCTTTCGCAGCTTCCGCATCTCCCAACTGGGATTCCTGGGCGCCTTCGCAGTCTGCGCCTTTACGGAGCTGTTCTATCCGCTGGGACTGATGCCCTTTCTCCTGATTACCGTTTTCTGGGGACTGCACAGCCTGAGCTTTCTGTTTGCCTGCAAAAAAGAAAAGGTATAAAAACACAAAACACCGCCGGAGAAGCCCGTTGCTTCTCCGGCGGTGTAATTTTTTCTTCTCAGGAAAGATTAAGCCTTTCCGGGATATACTTTTCGATGATGCTCCTTGCGCTGTCGTTGTCCTCCAGCATCAGCATCACCACATAACCGCCGCGCTCAAAGATGAGCGCATTTTCTGCGATGGACGCCGAGTTGTAAACGTCGTAGTTTGCAAATTCCCGGGTCCTGAAGTCCTTGCGCTCCCGCAGCTGACTGAGGATATTTTCCCTGTGGCTGACCCCTTCCTCATCTTTACCCTCCTTGGGCAGCACGATGTAGACGTCGTCCGCACCAAAGTCGGTTTCCACATAGCGGATATATGCTTGCTCATAATCCTTCGCATCCAGTCCCACTACCGCAGCAATCTGCTCGGCGGTCGGCTCCTCCACCAGTCCGATGCGTTTGCCCAGCTGGCTGTAAATCTGCTCGAGCGCCCGCTGCGGCTTTGCTGTATTCTTCTCTGATTTTATCTGCGCGGTCTGCTCCTGGGTCTCCTGCGGCGGCAGGGTGGTGTCCAGCGCCTCACAGCCAAACAGGCTCAGGCTAAACATCATCGCTGCCAGCAGCGCAGCCATCTTTTTCATATAACGATTCATCCGTTCTTGATTTCCACCTTTCCCCCTGCGGGGTTATTCGTTGGTCGATCCTGTAAAGATTATAATCCATATCAAAAATACGGTCAAGCGCAGCCCTTTGCCATTTTCCGAAAGTTTACACTCTGCTCAATTTTCTCTTTACGCGGTCCGGCGAATATGTTACAATACTTTTATCTTTATGTCCACCGGTCTGTACCGGTAATTTTGAAAAGAAGGGAACACTGTTTTATGAAAACCTCCATCTTTGCTGTCATCGCCGTCGTCCTTGTGGCGCTTGCCGTTGTCCTGCTGTGGTATCTGCGCAAGTCCATGCTGTTTTCTAAAGGCAATTACGGCAAAAAGACAGTCAAATCCATCCTGAACCGCTATGCAATCTCCCGCAACTACAAGGTGCTGGAAAACGTACAGCTTCAACTCGACGGAAAGACCCAGACCATCGACTTTGTGCTGGTCGGCTTCTTCGGACTGCTGTTTGTTTCCGCTTTGCAGGGCGAGGGTGATTTTTACGGCGACCTCAAGGAGCCTCGCTGGAGCTTTGTGGATGCTGACCACGACCGCAAGGTCCGCTTTGACAACCCTGTGCTGGAAATGGACAAAAAGGTCGACCTCTTCCGCCGCCTGATGTCCCAGAAAAAGGTGTACAACCTGAAGATTGACACCGCTGTCGTAGTCGTCGGCACCAAATCGGAGGTCCCGATGTACCTCAGCCACATGGGTGAGGAAAACATCGTGATGACCGTCAAGGATTTCAAACGCTTTTTGGAAAAGGAAAAATTTGAAAAGGACAACAACGTCGATGTCGCTGCCATCGCACAGACCATCGCCTCCCTTGGAGAATAAGATTGCAAACAGGAAGGGCAAAAGCCCTTCCTGTTTGCAATGTTTCACCCCAATTTTAGTGATATTGCTACCCTCCTTCCTCTTGCTCCTTCCGGGTTTGCCGTTCCTTACAAAAACCATCCTCTTCTTTTTTCTCTTCCTACGGCAAACTGTCTTTTGTTCTCTTGCCTTCCCTGCGTTTTTCTCGTCCCTCCTTGCGTTTTGAAACAAAGGGACTGCTCTGCCCTATTCCCGAAAAATTTCCCTTTTTTCGCTAAAAAATACCGGGATAAATTGTGCAGCCTTCTGAGCTGTCAGAAAAAATTTGCGCAGAGCAAATCCAATATCTTGTTGTTTCACACACCATTCCTCCCCAAAAGCACTAAATCTGCTTTTGCGTCAAATGGAGCGCAGCAGATTTTCGTGGCTTTGCCTAATTGACTAAAAAACGAAGGACAGATACAATAATAAGGAGAAAGAAAGAAAAAGCTGGTCTTTGAACGACCAGCTTTCCTATTGTTTCGCTCCAAAATGATTCGCATAAAGGAGAATGTTCATGTTCAACACCATCATCAAACGGGACGGAAGGACCGCCGCCTATGACGTGGAGAAAATCGCACGGGCGATCTTTCGCGCAGCGACCTCGGTGGGAGGCAAGGATTATCAGACTGCCTACCGCCTTGCTTTGCAGGTCCAGCAGCGTCTGGAGGAAAAATATCCTCCCTCTCATCTGCCCACCGTCGAGCAGATTCAGGACATGGTGGAAAAGGTATTGATTGAAAACGGACATTCCCGTACTGCCAAAGAATATATCCTCTACCGCGCACAGCGCACCCGTGTGCGGGAGATGAACACCGCCCTGATGAAGGTGTATGAGGACCTGACCTTCAAAAGCGCTGCCGAAAACGACATCAAGCGGGAAAACGCCAATATCGACGGCAACACCGCCATGGGCACCATGCTCAAATATGGCTCGGAGGGCGCCAAAGCTTTTTATGAGATGTTTGTGCTGGACCCACAGCACGCACAGGCACACGACTGCGGCGACATCCACATCCACGACCTTGACTTTTTTTCGCTGACCACCACCTGCTGCCAGATCGATCTGAGCCGTCTATTTGCTGGTGGCTTTAACTCCGGGTACGGCTATCTGCGCGAGCCGGAGGACATCGAGGACTATGCTGCTTTAGCATACACCGCCATCCAGTCCAACCAGAACGACCAGCACGGCGGACAAAGCGTCCCCAAGTTTGATTTTGATATGGCGCCCGGCGTTGCCAAAACCTACCGCCGCAGCTATCGCCGCAACCTTGCCAAAGCCTGCGAGCTGCTGTGCCCTTTGCAAGCCGACAGCGATGGTTTAACCACCGTCCTCGACCGCACCTTTGCACAGCTGGAGCAGGATGGGTTACTTCCTTCTCTGGAAGACAGCCAGGCGTATACCCTGGCAGAGCGCCGTCTGCTGACCGAACAGCTGGACTGCCCGGACGAATCGGTCGAATCCGCCCAGCAGTTTGCACAGAAATATTCCTATGAAGAAACCGAACGCGCGACCTACCATGCGATGGAGTCGCTGATTCTGGATTTAAACACCATGCACTCCCGCGCAGGCGCACAGACTCCCTTCAGCTCGCTCAACTACGGGACCGACACCTCCCCCGAAGGCAGAATGGTCATCCGCAGCCTTTTGCTGGCAGAGCAGTCCGGTCTGGGGCACGGCGAAACGCCCATCTTCCCCATCCACATCTTCAAAGTGAAGGAAGGGGTCAACTACCGTCCCGAAGACCCCAACTACGACCTGTTCTGTCTGGCGTGCCAGGTTTCCGCCAAACGGCTGTTCCCCAACTTTTCCTTTTTGGACGCACCCTATAACCTGCAATACTACCGCAGCGGTCACCCGGAAACCGAGGTCGCCTATATGGGCTGCCGCACTCGCGTCGCTGCCAACGTCTATGACCCCACCCGCGAAATCACCACCGGTCGCGGCAACCTGTCCTACACCTCCATCAACCTGCCTCGTCTGGGACTGCTTGCCAATAAAAATCTGGATCTCTTCTTTGAGCTGCTCGACCAGAAGATTGATTTGGTCATCCAGCAACTGCTCGACCGCTTCCGCATCCAGGGGCAGAAAAAGGTCATCAACTTCCCCTTCCTGATGGGACAGGGTGTCTGGCTGGACAGCGAAACCCTTGGACCGGAGGACGAGGTCGGGCAGGTGCTGCGCCACGGTACACTGACCATCGGCTTCATCGGGCTGGCAGAAACGCTGGTCGCTTTGATTGGTCAGCACCACGGACAAAGCGAATATGCGCAGAACCTGGGACTGGAAATCATCGGTCATATGCGGGCGCGGATGGATGCTGCCAGCGAACAGATGAAGCTCAACTTTTCGCTGATTGCCACCCCGGCAGAAGGACTGTCCGGCAGATTTGTCAAGATTGACCGCCAGCGCTTCGGTGTCATCCCGGGCATCACCGACCGCGACTACTACACCAACTCCTTCCACATTCCGGTCTACTACGACATCAACGCCTTCGAGAAGATTCGCCTGGAAGCTCCTTACCACGCGCTGACCAACGGCGGGCACATCACCTATGTCGAGCTGGACGGCGACCCCTGCCAGAACACCGAAGCCTTCATGCAGCTGATCTGCTGTATGAAGGAGGCGGGCATCGGCTACGGCTCCATCAACCACCCGGTCGACCGCGACCCTGTCTGCGGCTACACCGGCATCATCGGGGACGAATGTCCCCGTTGCCACCGCCACGAAACTGCCGAGCAACCGATGGAGCGCATCCGCCGCATCACCGGCTATCTGGTCGGCTCGTTGGAACATTTCAACAACGCCAAACGCGCGGAGGAGCACGACCGCGTCAAGCACCAGACCGTTTCTCCGCAATCCATCTAAAAAAAACGCTCTGCGACAAAATTGTCGCAGAGCGTTTTTCTTTTCAGCATTTTTATCAAACAGCCAACTGCTTTCCCAGTTGGTATCCCCAGCGGGCAGCACCAATCGTGCTGAGCACCAATAGACCCACAAGGGCATAGCCAAACAGCATCCCGGTGAGCAACCGGCGGATGTTGCCGCTTTCATAGCGTGTCAACCGCTGTATTCCGCCATCCAGCACCAGCGGCAGCAGCAACCACAAGCAAAGCTTACCATCCGGCAAACCGAACATCCAAAACGACACCGGAGCCAGAAGAATTCCAATCAGCTCTCCTGTGCAGCGGGCACACAGAGGAAACTGTTTGCCGCGAAAAAAGAACGAGCGGTCGCTGCGGCAATGACAGCCAAAGATGATGGGCAGCCACCGGTATAGCCATCTCATCATTTTTTAGGAGAACACCCCATAGGTGACTGCGGATAGGATGATAAACAGATAGTACAGGACTACCAGCACCACCGAGACCAGCGCGCCGATTCCGGCTGCTTTGGCGGTTCTAGGTTTTGTATCCTTCCACACCAGATACAGCACCAGCCCTGCCACCGGTACACAGCAGCCCAGCAGTCCCCAGCCGAAGCCTCCGTTGTCGATGACCGGTGGTTTGTCATCCTGTCTTGCCCCACAGCTCGGGCAGACCTGTGCAAAATCTTCCATCGGTTGTCCACAATGTTTACAGTACATGACATCCCCTCCTTTTCTTTTCAGTGTATAAAAAATGACGATTGCTGTCAAGTGATATTTTAATAAAATCCCGTTAATCCCTTCCGTTTTTTCCGATTCACAAAATCACAAAAGCCGGATAAACCTCCACCTGTTTATCCGGCTCTTTTCCCATATCCTACACCTTACTTCTCACTGGTGTGGTACAAATGATAAAAATACTGCTGCTTTTCCATCAGCTGTAAAAAGGAGCCTTGCTCCACGATTTTGCCGTGCTGTAAAACGATGATTTCGTCATATAGCTTTAAATGTTCCGCGGAAACATCGTGGGTAACAAAAAGGATCGTTTTGTCGAGCGACAATAGCTTTTCCTGTAACTGGCTTGTATTGCTCACATCCACCGCGGAGAAGGATTCGTCCATCAGCATAATTGGTTTATCCGCCGTGATTGCCCGAATCAGCTGCATCATCTGGTTTTCGCCGCCGCTGAGTTCCTGGGCATTGTCTTTTTGCAGCAGGCTGTTCAGTTTTTCGTTGTCAAAATAACGCAGTGCGGAGCGCATTCTGGACATCGGGTAGCTCTCAAACAGTGTCGCGTTCTGTGTAAAGGAAGCGTGAAAAATGTGCTCAAACTGGTTGACACAGACGATAATTTTGCTGCTATCTTTTCCGGATATGCTGTTTCCATCAATGCAGATTTTGCCCTGGTCCGGCACAATATACTGCATCAACAGATTCAAAATAGTGGATTTCCCTACGCCGCTCGGACCAATGATCGCGTATTTTTTCCCTTTCTGGAAGGTATGGGTAAAATGGGAAAAACAAAAATCCCCCAGTTGCACCGATACATCCTGAAACTGGATGTCTTTTTGAAAGCGTTCAATACACTCGTCCGGTGCTTTTTCCTTGCCTTCCGCGAGCAGTTTTAAAATCTTGTCTTTACCTGCGCGGGAAGCGTTTACATTGTTTATGTCTTTGAGGATATAGGAAACAGGATAGCAGAAATCCTGGATATATCCCAGTGCGGCACTCGCAGTTCCGACCGTGATCTGTTTTTGGAATAACAGATACCCCAGCACCGCAAAAACAATGCTTTGCAAAAAATACATGCTACTGCCCGTCACAACGTTGGTGAGTGTTTTATATTTCCCAAACTGATACTCTGTTTCCTCGGTTTGCTCGATGCTGTCGAGATGTCTTTGAGAAATCGCCTCCCGTGTTTCGTGGTTGACCAAACGGAAGCCGGACAGCAGGTCACGGATGGTGTCGGTATAGTTCGCCATAGCGGTGAGGTGGAGTGCCTTGCGTTGGGAGAGCTGCTTTCCGGTCAATTTCGGCACTAGCAGGCTTACAAAAGAACTCAGGATAATCAAAATTGCTAGACGCGCATCCAGTGAAAAGAGGAAAAACGCATAGACGAACAGCTGGAGAACAGTCTGAAAGATGGTGATGCAGGACTCCAGGTATTGACGGAAAACATCGACATCGTTTTGAAAAAAGGAGAGATAATCTGACAGATCGTGCTTTTTAAAATCGACATACCGCTTCCGTAGTAGGGCTTCGAACAGATCTTGTTTTACAAGGCAGTAGAAGCGCTGACGGAATTTCCATACGCTTCTTTGACTGCAATATTCAAAGAACATACCCAGCGCAATGGACAGCAGATACAGGAAAACAATCCATATCATGCCGCCCGCTCCTTTTGAAAAGTCATAATCAAAGAGTAGCTTGACAACGTATGGCATACTAGCGATACCGACGATCGAAAGAAGTGCGGTAAAAACTTGAAATACGATGATGTATTTTAGCTTTAAAAGATATTTTATCATATTCATCTCCACTCCTACAGCGGGTTTTCCACCTAACCGATTTCTACTCTTCCTTTTTATCATATTCTAAATTCTTGTGTGAAAAGCCCTGGCGAGCTGCACAAAATCCCCGGATATACAAAAAGCCTTCCCATAAGGAAGGCCTTTTGGCAGATATAAACCCTGAAAGGGAAATTATCTCTTGGAGAACTGTGGAGCGCGACGAGCGGCTTTGAGACCGTACTTCTTACGCTCTTTCATTCTTGGGTCGCGGGTCAGCAGACCTGCTTTTTTGAGCAGTGGGCGCATTTCATCGCCGTTCTGCAGCAGAGCACGGGAGATACCGTGACGGATCGCACCAGCCTGACCGGAAACGCCGCCGCCGCGAACGGTGCAGACAACGTCAAATTTACCAGCAGTGTTGGTAACTTCAAATGGCTGACGAACGATCAGTTTGAGGGTATCCAGACCGAAGTACTCGTCAATGTCTCTGTCGTTGATGGTAACTTTACCGGTACCTGGGTACAGTCTTACTCTGGAAACAGAGTGTTTTCTTCTGCCGGTGCCGTAGAAGTATGCTTTAGATTCGTACATGATTCATTGTCCTCCTTCCCAATTAGAGCTGTTCTGGTTTCTGTGCAGCATGGTTGTGCTCGCTGCCTCTGTAGATTCTGCAGCGGGTCAGAGCCTGTCTGCCGATGGTGGTGTCTGGAATCATACCTTTAACAGCCAGCATCATTGCTTTTTCCGGGTTCTCTTTCATCAGCTTGTCATAGCGGATTTCTTTCATACCGCCAATCCAGCCGGAGTGATGGTAGTGAACCTTCTGAACCAGTTTTTTACCGGTGAGGACAGCTTTCTCAGCGTTGATGATGATGACATGGTCACCACAGTCAACGTGTGGAGCAAAAATCGGTTTATGTTTGCCGCGCAGCAGGTCAGCAGCTTTGGCAGCGGTGCGTCCCAGCGGCTTGTCTGCAGCGTCGATAACATACCATTTACGGGTGATGTTCTGTGCTTTTGGCATTGTTGTAGACATGAATGGTACCTCCTGTTTCATTTGTATCGAATACAATTTATATCATCGGTTTTCCGTAAAAATCCAATGATGACAAATCAACGTTCTCTATTATAAACAAACGATAAAAGGTTGTCAAGGTCTTTTTAGCCGAAAATTTAATTTATATCCCGCTCACGCTTAAAATCTCTCGTTTTTGCTCGTTTTCTCTGCCATACTTGCTTGCCGTTTCATTTTTTCACCGAAAGTTGCCCTATCCCGTCGCCCGTTTGTTGGGGAAAATGACAAATCCCCTATTTCTTCCAGTAAGCAGAGCCGTCGCAGGACAACATAACATGAATATCGCTCTTTTAAAAAGCAAAATCACCAAGGGTCCCGACCGGATGGTCGGGACCCTTGGTCCTTTGTTGTCCTCTATGCTTCTGTCTGGATAAACTGGCTGTTATATAATTGATGATAAAATCCTTTTTTCTCCAGCAGCTGTTGGTGGGTTCCCTGTTCGATGATCTGTCCGTCCTTCATCACCAGGATGCAGTCCGCCTCCCGGATGGTGGACAGTCGGTGTGCCACCACAAAGCTGGTGTGACCCTCCATCATCTGGGCAAATGCCTGCTGGATTTTGATTTCGGTTCGGGTGTCGATGCTCGAGGTCGCCTCGTCCAAAATCAGCATCGAAGGCTTGGTCAGCATGGCGCGTGCAATGCACAGCAGCTGCTTTTGTCCCTGCGAGATGTTTCCGCCGTCCTCTGCCAGCACGGTATCATAACCTTGCGGCAGACGCATAATAAAGCTGTGTGCGTGGGCTGCCTTTGCCGCTGCAACAACCTCCTCATCGGTGGCATCGGGCTTGCCGTAGGCGATGTTGTCCCGCACCGAGCCTTTGAACATCCAGGTGTCCTGCAGCACCATACCGTACAGCGACCGCAGCGAATCCCTGACGATTTTTTTGATTGGCTGCCCGTCCACCCGAATCTCTCCTGCATCCACATCGTAAAAGCGCATCAACAGGTTAATCATGGTGGTCTTGCCGCAGCCGGTCGGACCGACCAGTGCAATTCTCTGACCCGGTTTTATCTGCAAGTGGAAATCACGGATGAGCGGATGGGATTTTTCATAGGAGAAGCTGACCCGGTCGATTTCGATTTGACCCTCACAGCCGGTTGGATGAGCCGCATCCGGTTCGTCCGGCTGCTGGACAGGCTCATCGATGACGTCGAACACCCGCTTGGCGCTGGCGATTGCCGTTTGCAGCTCGGTGATGACGCCGGAAATCTCGTTGAACGGCTTGGTGTACTGGTTGGCGTAGGTCAAAAAGCTGGACAGTGCACCCACCGAAAAGCCGCCTGCAATGCAGGAGAGAGCGCCGACGATGGCAACCGCCGCATAGACCACCCCGTTGACAAAGCGGGTGCAGGGATTGGTCAGCGAAGAATAAAACTGCGCCTTGACCCCTACGTCGTACAGCTGATGGTTGATCCGGTCAAACTGCTGCTGGGCGCGCTCCTCATAGGAAAAGGCTTTGACCACCTTCTGGTTGCCCACCAGCTCCTCGATGCAGCCGCTCAGCTGACCCTTGATGGCGCTTTGGCGGCGGAACATATCAAAGGAATGTTTTGCAATAAAGGATGCCACAAACAGCGACAGCGGCGTGATGATCACCACTACCAGACCCACCTTGAAATTGATTGCCAGCATATACACCAGCGTGATGGCAATGGTGATGATTCCGGTGAACAGCTGGGAAAAGCCTTGAAGCAACCCGTCCGAAACCGAGTCGATGTCGTTGATGATGCGGCTGATGATGTCGCCGTGCGGGCGGCTGTCGATGTTGGAGAGAGGAAGTTCCTCCATATGTTCAAATGCAGCCGAACGCAGGTCACGCACCGTCTTATAGGTGACGATGTTGGTACACAGGGTCAGCAGCCACTGGAAGATTGCTGCCAGCACTGCTACGATGCCAAGCTCAATCAAGATTGGCAGCAGGTTGTCAAAATACACCTTGCCGGGCGCGATGATCTGGTCGATTCCCCGACCAATCAGCACCGGCGCATACAAGGTCAGCGAAACGCTGAGCACTGCGCTGACCAGAGCTGCCAGCAGATACCAGCGGTATGGCTTTGCAAACCGGAGGACCCTTGCAAGGGTTTCTTTTCTGTTTTCCATTATGCTTCCTCCTTTGCCAAAACACGCTCATTCTGCGACCAGTAGATTTCCTGATATTCTTCGCAGCTTTCCAGCAGCTGCTCGTGGGTGCCGATGCCCACCGCTTTTCCGTCATCCAGTACAACAATCTGGTCGGCGTAGCGCACCGTGTTTGCACGCTGGGAAACAATCAGCACCGTCATCTCCTTGTCCAAAGCGGCAATCGCGCGCCGCAACGCAGCATCGGTGGCAAAGTCCAGTGCGCTGGCACTGTCGTCCAGCACCAAAATTTCCGGCGAGCCAACCAGCGCTCTGGCAATCGTCAGCCGCTGCTTCTGTCCGCCCGAAAGGTTTTCGCCGCCCTGCAAAATGCGGGTGTCCAACCCGTCCGGCAGCTTGCGCACAAATTCCTCTGCCTGTGCCACCCGCAGCGCCTGCCATATCTCTTCATCGCCGGCATCCTGCTTGTTCCACTGCATATTCTCCCGCAGGGTACCGGAAAACAGCACCGCCCGCTGCGGTACCATGCCGATTTTCTTTCTCAGCTGTGGGATGGGATAGCTGCGCACATCGGTCCCATCCACCCGGATGCTGCCGCTGCTCACCTCATAAAAGCGTGGGATGAGGTTGACCAAAGTAGATTTTCCGCAGCCGGTACCACCGATGATGCCCACCGTCTGCCCGCGCCGGATGGTCAGGTTGATGTCCGACAGCGCATCGGCGCCCGCCTCAGGATAGCAGAAACGGACCTGCTCAAAGCAGATTTTCGGGCTGTCCTGCACCGGCTGCACCGGCTGATTTGTTTTATTGACAATCGAGCTGTGCATCTCCAGCACCTCGTTGACACGCGCTGCCGAAGCAAACGCCTTAGTAAAGATGACCACTAGGTTTGCCACCACGATCATCGCAACCAGAATCTGATTGAGGTAGTTGACAAAGGCGATGATTTCGCCCTGTGTCATCCCGCCTGCCTGCACCCGCACGCCGCCAAACCAGACCACCGCTACGATGGCAAGGTTTACAATCGCGCTGGTCAACGGATTGAGCAGCGCCGAGATGCGTCCGACCGAGATGGCTGTTTCCATCTGGTCGGTGTTGGCTTCATGGAAGCGTTTTTTCTCCTGCTCCTGTCGGGAAAAGGCGCGGATGACCCGCACACCCGACAGATTTTCGCGGGTAATCAGCGACAGGCGGTCCAGCTTGCGCTGGATGATTTTGAAAAACGGCACCGAGCGGCTCATCACCAGGTACAGCACCAGCGCCACCAGCGGTCCGGCAATAAAGAAGATCAACGACAGCCGCCAATCGAGCATCACCGCCATCACCGCTGCACCAATCACCAGAAACGGCGCGCGCACCACCA
>ERZ809074.265-NODE-265-length-89121-cov-40.423899_pt1 | contig 89121 bp, 95 predicted proteins | sample MGYA00520795_ERZ809074 | MGnify/ENA primary metagenome ERZ809074 (study PRJEB31570, sample SAMEA3212989) | Homo sapiens | biome: human-gut; feature: human gut; material: fecal | place: Sweden | collected 2011 ...
GAAACAGCGTTCACGTTCCGCCAGAATACCTGGTCACGCTGGGCCAGAATACGCACAAGGACTGCCAGCGTTGAAAATGCCATTCTGAGGTTCAGTGACTCGCCCAAAAATGTTACGCCCCCCAGCATCGCCAGACAGGGCACACTCAACTGAACCGTACTGGCTGCAACAGACTCAAGACGAGGTAAAAGTGAATACCACAGGACATAGGCCCCGGCAGAAGCACCGGCACCGGAGAATACCGCCAGGAGAATACCGATAATGTCGAAGTGCGCTCCCTGGCTAATGAACGGCGACAACACCAGGGCAAAAGGCACAGCAAGGATGAAATTTGCCGCAGTGACCTGTGCTGCATCGGGAGAGCGCTTTCCGCAGAGGGTGTAGGCCGCCCAGGCAAGGCCTGAAAGTGCCATCAGAACAGCGCTGCCCAGGGGGGGCGCTTTGGCACCCGGTAAGAGAAGAGCAATCATGCCGGCTACAGCCAGCCCAAGCCCCGTTGCTCTGGAAAAAGACAGCCTTTCCCCATAGAAAAGACCATGGGCCACCATCGCCAGTTGCACCACACCAAACAAGAGTAACGCCCCCGTTCCGGTATCCAAATGGATGTAGGCAAGAGAGAAACACAGGGCGTAGGCCATAAGAAAGAACCCGCTTTTCATGCTCCAGACGCCCTGCTTTTTCCCCTCACGCCGTAACAACAGTGGTAACAAGACCACCGCCCCGCTAATCAGGCGAAGGTCACTGAACGTCACCGGATCAATATGTTCGCCTTTCAACGCAACCCGACAGAGCACAGAATTGGCGGCGAATGCCATCATTGCTGTCACTATCCTGAATCCAACAGACCGCCCCATCAGCGTTATGCCTCAGAATAAACAAATTAGGTGATAATCTATCAATTAGTAGGTAGAATGACAATATCTACTTCTGCCAGCCAGACACTGAAATGTTACGCCTTTTCAGGTCATGCCTGGCGCACTGGCCTCTATTATTGCCAGATTTATGTGAAGCCGTAGATCCGTTACTAACAAAGGAGAACACATGCAGGATTTCAAAGTGCTGCTCGAAGCAGCATCAGATTACAACGAATTTGTTGGCAGCGGAGCAGAAGAAGACCGTAACGCATTGCGGCATTTTGAGGTGCCTGCCAACAAGGCATTACCTGACGATGTCATCAGTAAGCTCTCCCAGCTTACGGGTTCGTACAGCATTCTGGTTGCAGCTGAAATGTGGTGCCCGGACTGCCATAAAAACTTGCCCGTTATCCATGCCGTTGCCGCGTCAGCACCGGCTATTCGTCTGGGCATCGTTACGCGCGATAAGGCGGAAGCCGTCTTTAAAGCACACTTTGGTGTCGATAACGTCAAAATTCCGTTTGCGGTTGTACTGGATGAAAACGCGACTCCGCTGGGGCAGTTTATTGAACGGCCTGAAAATGCTACAGGCAAAAACGGAGAAGTGCTCGAGAGTTACAAAAACGGCGAACTTCTGGTCGATACCGCCCGCGAATTGACTTCAATTTTTCCAGGAAAATAAGAGAGCGTTAAAGTTAAATTAATTGAATCTCAACTTGAAGGTAATAAACCTGGAAGTTGAGCAATGCCAGGGAAATAATAAAAATAAACCATAGCAACAATGCCCTTAGCCCTGCATCTAAGCAGGGCGTTTTTCGCGTAAAGAAAGCATGCTACGCAGTCTTGTATGTGCAACCAAAATGCTACGCCCATTTATTCAGTGGCCAACGACAGCACCTGCGGCTTCACGATGCTTTACTCGCCCTCTAAATGTAAGCAGAACTCCAGGCAACGATAATCCCGGCGACATATTCCGCATCCTGAGGATGCGTCAGAAGATGATCCGCTTCACCCAGTGAGATAAAACTTTTGGGGTGTCGGGCAGCTTTAAAAATTTTCTCTGCCTGTTCAATCAGCACGGTATCATCATTGGGAGCATGAAAAATCAGCAGCGGCTTATTCATGGTAAATACCTTTTCCGCTATTTTATGCTCCTGAATGTTATCCAGCATTTGCTTCTTGAGCGTGAACACCCGGCCTGCAAGCTCTACCGGGAAAGCGCCATGGTTCCTGATATCTTCGATATTGTCTTTGAACAACCGCTGAACATGCGTCAATTCGCCTGGCGAACCTATGGTGACGACCACTCTGGCCTCAGGCACTTTGCCTGCAATAGAGAGGATTGCCGAACCGCCAAGGCTGTGACCAATCAGCAGCGAAGGAGCCTCGTATTCCCGACGAAGATAATCAACAGCGCACAGCAGGTCAGAAATATTCGAGGAAAAATTAGTATTGGAAAAATCGCCTTCGCTGTTGCCTAACCCGGTGAAATCAAAGCGAAGCACCGCAATTGAATTTTCTGTCAGTTTCCTGGCAATGCGTGCAGCACCTTTTAGATCCTTCCCGCAGGTAAAGCAGTGCGCCAACAGGGCAAAGGCTTTTGGATTTTCTGGCAATTCAAGCAACCCGGCAAGTTCCTCACCTTCTGCATTTTTGAAGGTAAATTTCAATTTTTTCATTATGTTAACTTTCAGCATGGTTGAATTACAAGCAAGATGCCTATCAGCCGCCCCATCATGGGGCGGCTTTACGAGGTTACGACGAGCTTATCTGCGAACGGCCATGATACCGGCATCGACATCCCAGATTGCGCCAGTCACCCAAGAGGCTTTGTCGGACAACAGGAAGAAGATGGTATTGGCCACATCTTCCGGCGTGCCGACACGCCCCAGCGGATGGAAAGCGTTCAGCGATTGCATTGCGCCGGCAATGTCTTCTTTCGCCATAAAACCCTCATAAATCGGGGTATGCACGATCCCTGGCGAGACGGCGTTCACGCGAATACCCGCACTGGCCAGCTCAATGGCCAGATTACGCGTAAGCGCATGCAGGCCGGCTTTGGCCATGGAATACGCGGAAGCTGGCGAGTCTCCGAGTGCGGCTTGCGCGCCAATGGAGCCCACGTTCACAATAGCCCCTTCACGGCCGTCGGCCAGCATGTTCTTCACCACGTCCTGCGTGATGAAGAAGGTTGCCCGGTTCAGCATCAGGTACATGTCGTAATCGGCTTCCAGATGCTCGGTAAAGCCTTTCGGCATGAAGATCCCGGCCGCGTTGACCATCAGACTGATATCGCGATGATTAGCATTAATCTCCTGACGAATGGCGTTCATGCCCTCTTCGGTCATCAGGTTTGCCGCAATCACGGACACGGAACCCAGTGGGCTCAGCTCTTTCTGAACCGCTTCTGCCTTGTCTTTTTTATTGCCCGTCAGTACCACGCTGCCACCGGCTTTCAGCACCATACGCGCCGTTTCCAGACCCATGCCGCTGGTACCACCCACGACAAGCAGTTTTTTGCCTTTAAAGTAATCGCTCATTTTGAACTCCGTTATTTGCAGGGTAGATTTGCCGGCAGTCATGCAGCCGGCTCGTTCAGGTTTCAGATGCTGCAACCGTCAGCGCCGCAGGTCTGGCCGTCGGTTTTTGCCAGTTCAGCTGCTTTTTCTTCCCAGACTTGCTTCAACGCGTTCAGGAAGTTGTCCGCAGATTGCGCGCCGCTGATGGCATATTTTTCATTGAGCAGGAACAGCGGGACACCGCTGACCCCGATCGACCGGGCATGGGCTTCATCTTCGGCCACCGATGCACGGAAGGCCTCATTGGCAAGGGCACTTTCAGCGTCGTCTCTGGACATGCCCACTTCGGCAGCTAACGCAATGAGCTCCTGCGGATCGAAAATGGAACGCCCCTCAGTCACACTGGCCCGATAAAACCGTTCTGCCATGGCGTCGCCTATATTGGCGTGACGTGCAGCCGCGAGCAGCGTATGGGCATCTTCGGTATCGCCAAAGAGCATGGTGTCAAAGTTATACTGGAGCCCTTCTGCCTTCCCGGCCGTGCCCACCTGATTCATCATCAGTTCCGCCCCATGTTCCCCGCCAAACTTCTTGTAAAGGGCTTTGCGGAACGGCACGGCAGGCCGGTCGCCGGAAATACGGAAACTGTGGTGGCGGACCACGACCTGTTCCTTGTGTTCAAAGGCGGCAAGGCCCTGTTCGAAACGCTTTTTGGCAATCCAGCACCAGGGACAGACCAGATCTGACCAGATATCTATCGTAATAATCGGCTTAAGGGTTTGCATATTGGCTCCTGAATACCTCATGAATGTCGTCTGGCGGTGCCTCTATATGTGGGCACCGCAAATACCACCATCTACGTGACGTTAGCTGGCCTGCCAGGCGGGATAATCGGTGTAGCCTTTTTCCGGCGACCCCGTCACGCCGTAATACGTCGTGCGATCGCTTTCAGCCAGCGGCCAGCCGTTCTGCATTCTTTCGACCAGATCAGGGTTGGCGATGTACGGCACACCAAACGCAACAAGATCCAGTTCGTCTGCCTCAAGGGCGGTTTCGGCAATCTCGCGGGTGAAGCCGCCGGCGGCAATAACCGTGCCCCCCAGAGTTTTACGGAACGCGGCCTTGAAACCAGCAGGAACCGGTGCCTGGGTATAAACAGGCTGATAATAGAGGTGCACATAAGCCAGCTCACGCTGGCCAAGGGCCGCAGCGATACTGGCCCAAATCTCTTCTTCATCTTCATAAGGTGCCAGGTCGTAAATCCGCCCGAACGGTGAAATGCGTAAGCCCACCTTATTGCTACCAATAGCCGCAGAGATGGCATCAACCGTTTCCAGCAGGAACCGCTGACGGTTTTCCACCGAGCCACCGTATTCATCAGTGCGAGAGTTCAGCTCACTGCTGAGGAACTGGTCGAAAATGAAGCCGTTCGCCGCCATGATTTCCACGCCGTCAAAGCCGGCCTCCATTGCCAGACGCGCTGAATGGACAAAGTCAGCGGTAACGCGGCGGACTTCTTCGGTTTCCAGCGCACGCGGCTGGCTTGGAACGACAGGACCCGGTTCGCCAGATTCGGTCAGCGCAAAGACGGTGGTGTTAACCGCTTGTACAGTACCGGCGGAAACTGGCGCGATGTTGCCCGGCTGAAGAGAGGTATGAGACATCCGGCCCACATGCCACAGCTGAGCAAAAATTCGGCCACCCTTCGCATGTACCGCATCGGTCACTTTGCGCCACCCCTGAACGTGTGCAGCGTTGTAGATGCCTGGGGTATACAGATAGCCGCGCCCTTCCTCAGAAACAGGCATGCCTTCGGTGATAAGCAGACCCGCAGAGGCACGCTGGGCGTAGTAAAGTGCAACAACGTCATCCGGCACGTCGTTCATTGTACGTGTGCGGGTCATCGGGGCCATGACAACGCGGTTTTTTAACTGCATGCCTGACAGATTGTAGGGGGTGAACAACTTACTCATCGTGTACCTCGCAAGGCGATAGAGAGAAAAGCCCCGCAGGGGCCGGAATTAATACTTAGCGGCCCGGGGAGCTGACAATCGCTTCCTGAAGCCGGTTAAGCGTATTGCCGCACTATACCTACCTACTAGTTGATTGGTCAATAGGTAAAGCAACAATTCCTGCAGTCCCTTTGTCGCCGGAGACAGGCACAGGGAATGCTGTATAAGGCGAGCTGCCGTCGGTGAGATGGTCGTCATCCTGTGAAATCAGAGAATTACAAATATCATTATTGAGCGTGATGGAGCTAAGACTGGCCGGTTCAGGGCGGCGAGGAGTCTTTCTCTCCCCTTATCATTGGGATATTAATCACCCCCGATGGAGAAGAGTAAATGTCCAGACTTCACCTTACTGTTATCAGTACCTTATGCCTGACGTTGTCGAGTCAGGTAGCTTTTGCAGCCGGTTTTACGCTGACAAGTCAGGAGCTTGAAAAAAACCATTTCCCCGCAGCTCAGACCCTGAGTTCACCTTATGGATTTGGGTGCAGCGGTGGAAACCTTGCCCCCTCTTTTAACTGGAGTGGCGCGCCGGCAGGAACCCGGAGCTTCGCTCTCAAAATTTATGACAGGGATGCGCCAACAGGTCTGGGTTGGATCCACTGGCAGGTGGTGAATATTCCCTCATCCCTTCACGCGTTACAGGCTGGGATAACGGCAGATAACAAAAATCTCCCGCAAGGGGCTCTTCAGACCCGGACTGATTTCGGTACCCCGGGTTATGGCGGCCCCTGCCCGCCGAAGGGCGAAACGCACCGTTATGAGATCACGCTGACGGCACTTCGTGTCGACAAACTTCCGGGAATAACGGCAGACTCGACGCCGGCGCTGGTCGGCTTTATGACTAAAGCGAACTCACTGGGCGAAGCGCGCCTTCAGATTACACAGGGCCGCTAACCGCAGCCAGGTTGCCGATAGCCTGGCCGGAAACCCGGACCAGACTGGGGCTGAACCCGAAACGGGTTCGAAATCTGGCGGCGAACTTAGACGGATTTTCATAGCCGACTTCCAGGGATATGCGGGTGACAGAAAGATCGGTCACCTGCAAAAGTGTCAGTGCACGGCACATGCGAATATCAGTCACCAGATGGGTGAATGATGTATTTTCGGCATGCAGATGGCGTCTCAGGGTCGTGACCGAGATACCAAACTCAGCTGCTACCTGCGCAGTATTCCAGTCTTGTGATATGTCTGCTGCAACGAGTTTGCGGATTTTTATCGCCAGTCCGGTATGTTGCTTCAGCGCGAAGAAAACGTGGTATTCGTCCAGCCAGCTCAGCATCTCTTCCATACGCCTGGCCACGATGCTTTCGGGGATGTTTTCAGTATCTGAAATGGCACCTGCGGTGTGATAAAAGGCCTGGCGAAAACTGTTACCTGGTTCCGCCATTTTATTTGCTTCGTTCATACTCATACGTGGGGCATGCATGAAGCAGTAGTTTTGGACGAAATCGGAACAAAAACTCAGCCATGATGCTTCATACGTACCCGTTAAAGGTGACGGCGTATTGATGATATCAAAAGAGTGTCCCTCACCAATGACCACTGCGTCACCCGCTTCCAGGGTTATCTCCCTTTGTGCCCAGCGGATTATTTTCCTGCCATGCCGTACCAGGATAATTGTGGGTTCATCAACCGTGATATGACGCATCATCAGCGGCTGCGTATGCAGCACATACGCTGTACTGCCCACATTGATACGACTGGATAGTGTTCTTTCCATCATCGCCTTCCGAAAAGGAACAGGCCTGCCCTGTAGGCCGACATTTTATAGGTGGGCTTGCTTTTTAAAAGTAATCCCGATTTTACAATACATCAGTTTTCTCACTGAGAGGATGTGAATATCATACGCCTCTGAACGCCTTTCATATAAAATGACGATTAGGCATTGATAAATAAAGGCATTTCCTTCGCTTCAACACCATTCTGTTGATGATAGCTTTTTTTGTTAATCAATCCTACCAACTGGTTGGTAGGATTGGTATTAGGTTACATCTTACAGGAGTGAATGATGCGTGAATTAACCCTTTACAATGAAGATAATTTTAGAGAAATAGAGAGGCATGAAGGGGTTGCGGTGGTGCGCTTCTCTGCCCCCTGGTGCCCACCTTGTCAGATGAGCGAAGACATTTTTAACCATTTTGCCGAGCAGATTGAAAGCGACGTCAAAGTCGGCAAAGTGAATGTGGATCTGGCACCGGTACTGACCACCAAATATGAAATTTGGGGACTGCCGTCCGTACTGATGTTCAAGGATGGCCAGTTGGTCCAGCGTATACCGGGTGTTAAATCGGCAGGGTTTTATCAGCAAGCATTGTCAGAGCTGAAAAAAGGGCAGTAATGTGCCCTTTTATGTATGCTTAAAAAAGTCTCTTAGCGTTCTGATGCCTCGTCGGCAAGCGGTTACCCCTTGCTCAGAGTGATAACCGCTTTGTTATAAAATAATCGACCAGTCTGCTTAGCGTTATTTATTGTGCTGGAAGGCTGGCATCAACGCTTTGTTATGTTCGATCACTTCATCCAATGCATTTTCAAGCAGTTGGCCGCTTTTGACCAGGGGATTAATAACCAAAGCGCGCCATGCCGTATACCGATTACCACTGATAGCTGCCTCAATGGTCAATTGCTCAAAGCTTTTCATCAGTTGAATCAGACGAAGTACATCTTCCGGGAAAGGTTCGACATTCAGTGGTATCGGTCCTGAACGGGTGATCATTGAACTGACCTCAACCGCACAGTCATCCGGCAGGCCCGCAATCGCACCATCGTTTCGCGTATTGACATGCATGATGATGCGTTTGTCGTTATATATTGCGCTCATCAATTCACATGCCGCATCCGAATAGTACTGCCCTCCCCGACCTTCCAGCGCTTTCGGTTTCTCGGCGAGTTCCGGGTTTCGATAAATTTCGAATAACTCTCTTTCGAGCTCCTTTACGATCTCACCACGTGTCCCTTCCCCTTGTGCTTCGCCAAGCTCCTGACGGTACATGTCGTCGCTCATGTAGTAATAACGCAGGTAGGGGCAAGGTATCATTCCCATATTGGCCAACAACCGATCTGGCCATTTGAAAGGAGGAATATTTTTTGGCACCAACGGATCATTCCCCTCTGAAATCAGTTCAATAACCTGGGGAAGCTTATCCTTACCTTCATGATAAATATGGCGCGCAAAAATGAAGTGATTAAGTCCCGCGACCTGCATGATAAATTCATTGATGTCACTGACACCTAAAGCACTGGCAATACCTTTTTGCATGATAACAGGCACATTGCACAGCCCTACGGTTTTGACTTTACTGTATCTCAGTATCGCTTCAGTGACCATGCCCGACGGGTTGGTAAAGTTCAGCAACCAGGCATCCGGGCACAGTTGTTCCATTTCTTTCGCTATAGCCAATGCAATCGGGATAGTGCGGCATGCATTGGCAAACCCACCCAGACCATTGGTTTCCTGACCGATCATGTCATATTTCAGCGATATCCTTTCGTCGCTGATCCGTGCTTCAAGGCAGCCGGCCCTGAACTGAGAGCAAACAAAATCAGCACCGGGCAGTGCTTCTTTACGGTCAAGGGTTTCAAAAACGGGTATATTCAGCCCATTTTTTTCCAGCATCCGTCGTGTGAGGGCTGCGATGATAGCCATTTTTTCACGCCCCTCCTCAATATCAACCAGCCATAACTCGCGGATCGGAAATTCATATTGACGTTTGATAATGCCTTCCATCAGTTCAGGTGTATAGCTTGAACCCGCTCCAATAACCACTAACTTAAGACCCTTCATAAGATAATCCCCTCATCGTTGTTGTCAGTACGTCTGTTGGGTCAATTAAAGAGCACATGGGCTTAGTGGACAAACGATCAATTCCGGGGTATGCATTACTGTCAATAATGCGTAAAAGAAATTGAGAAGGAAAATAACGAATGCTCGCTCAACAGAACATACTGGCACTATTGCATACGTTTGAAACGGCAGCACTGCATATGAGCTTTACCAAGGCGGCGACTACCCTTAGTCTGACGCAAGGGGCCGTTAGCCAACGCATTCGTTCTCTTGAATCCATGCTCGGTTTCAGACTGTTTATCAGAATGACCAGAAAGCTTCAGTTGACCGATGAAGGGGAGCGTTTACTTAGCGTGCTCGCGTTTTCACTTAAACGTATCAGTGATGAAATAGAAGATATTCGCGTGCAGGGGTTGAGAGGAACCTTGTCTGTTGGCCTTCCACCTACCTTCGCTTTTCTCTGGCTGATGCCGCGCTTACCGGCATTTACCGAACGGTGGCCCGGCCTGAATATCAATTTCAGAGTAAGAGCCGGTCTGGTAGATTTTAATCTTGAACGGGTAGATGTCGCTATCTACTACAGTAATCTGAAATACCCCGACCTCTCCTGCGAAAGGTTATCTGAAGAGACGCTGGTTCCCGTCTGTATTCCATCTCTTGCAAAAAAAATCAGGCAAGCAAACCATTGGTTAGCTGAAATCCCATTCATTCATACGTCTGAATCCGTTGATTCCCAGAATGTTTTTTCCGAATGGCGAGAATGGTGCAGGGAGTCAGGCAAAAACCTGCCTGTCGAAGATAATTTTTTAAGCTTCAACAATTGTCAAATGTCAATTGAAGCGGCACTCAATGGCGGCGGTATCATCATGGGCAGAAAACGACTCATTCGACATTTCCTCGATGAAGGCCGACTGGTTGCCCCATTTGAAATAGAAATACCCGCCGGGCGAGGATATGACCTCATTATGCCACGAGAAAATCTTAACCGACCGGGTGTTCAGGCTTTGGCCGAATGGGTAAGAAATGTGTTTAACGACGAATAAAGTCTGTTTTCGTTCTGATAAGGGTAATGTAAGCCATTACAGATCTGATACCAGAAAGCATGATGAAAATGTATGTCAGAACTGAAAAAAGGGCAGTAATGCCCTTTTATGTATGCTTAAAAAAGTCTCTTAGCGGTCTGGTGTCTCGTCGGCGAGCGGTTACGCCTCGCTCAGAGTGGTAACCGCTTCGTTATACCTTAGCCGACCAGTCTGCTTAGCATTATTTATTGTGTTGGAAGGCCGGCATCAACGCTTTATTATGTTCGATCACTTCGTCCAGTGCTTTTTCAAGCAGTTGCCCGCTTTTGACCAGGGGATTAATAACCAAAGCGCGCCATGCCGTATACCGATTGCCACTGATGGCTGCCTCAATGGTCAATTGCTCAAAGCTTTTCATCAGTTGAATCAGACGAAGTACATCTTCCGGGAAAGGTTCGACATTCAGTGGTATCGGTCCTGAACGGGTGATCATTGAACTGACCTCAACCGCACAGTCATCCGGCAGGCCCGCAATCGCACCATCGTTTCGCGTATTGACATGCATGATGATGCGTTTGTCGTCATCAATTCACATGCCGCATCCGAATAGTACTGCCCTCCCCGACCTTCCAGCGCTTTCGGTTTCTCGGCGAGTTCCGGGTTTCGATAAATTTCGAATAGCTCTCTTTCGAGCTCCTTTACGATCTCACCACGAGTCCCTTCCCCTTGTGCTTCGCCAAGCTCCTGACGGTACATATCGTCGCTCATATAGTAATGCAGGTAGGGGCAAGGTATCATACCGTCTATATAGAAAGAGCGGTCGATGCCCTGAAGCGTAAAGGGGTGAAGATCAACGAACAACTGCTGTCGCATTTGTCGCCGTTAGGCTGGGAGCACATCAATCTGACAGGCGATTATATCTGGAAAAGCAACCGGATACCGGCTTCCGGTAAGTTTCGCCGGCTGAGGCCAGCTAAAGTAGAAAGGTCAAAAAACAACCTTAACGTACAATAATTTTCGATATCCAAACTGACCCCAGAAAGAACCTGCTCCCGTGTCAGGGGCGTTCCCCCCTGTAGATCACCGAATTCGGATAACTGCTATCCGATTGGGACGAGGCGAAGCCAGAGGAGACGACGGCGGCGATTAGGAGGAGATTGCGTATTTTCATGATGCTCTCGTGATGGTTCTGCATGGCCGTTGTCACGGCCACATGGGTTGGACAGAGGCGGTAGTTGTTGTTGGAATTGCGTCGGCCAGCAGTCGCCGAGCCAACGCCTGCACCTCGTCCAACGTGGAAGTCGTTTCGACAGTGACGCCAAAGACTTTGGTCAGATCGCCAGCGCGCGCATTTGCCTGTTGACGCTCCCGCTCATCAGGTTCAATGCTGATCAGTCCTCTGCACACACCTGCCAAGCGCTGCTTGTTGGTCTTGAACCAACCCACCTGCGCTTTCGATCCTCGTGATTTTCCTCCTCCGGACGTCCTGCTGGGAAGAGCAGAACAAAGGGTTGCGGCTGCGCCACAAGGGCATTCAATTCAGCTTCCCATTGCGCTGCGTAGCCAGGAACGATGGCTCCATTGCGGACCGTGACGATGGGGAAGTCGGTGATGTCGTAAACGGTGAATTGTTGAGGGTCGAGTTTCATGAGTGTTCTCCAGGGATGGACATTGAGGGAGCGAAGGCGGCTGTGGCTCATGCCTTGGCTCGCGGGACAAAAGGAGGCTTGGCCAGCCACACCAAGGCGATGGCCACCAGGAAGGCCGACCCCAGCACGAGTGCGACATCGTTGAAGGCAATCTGTGTGGCCTGTACATCGATGAGACGGTTCAGCAGTTCGTGGCCCTGTGCCGGATTGCCGTGGCCCAGTGTGGAAATCGCCTGCCGGGTTGTGGCGTCGTAAGCGCTGAGCGACTCACCCAGCCGAGCGTGGTGCTCCGTCGTGCGCCGCTCCCACAGCAGAGTCGTGATGGAAACCGAGAGGCTCGCGCCCAGCGTTCGCAGGAAGGTGGACAGCCCTGACCCTGCCGCGATCTCCTCTGGCTTCAAGTCCGACAGCAGGATGGCGTTGATCGGCATGATGAACAGTGCCAATCCGAGGCCTTGCAGCAGCTGGATCAGTGCAATGCACTGAAAGTCGATGTCAACCACGAAGCCGGCCCGCAGAAACGATGCGCTGGCCAGCAGGATGAAGGCACCGCAAACCAGCAGGCGCAGATTGAAGCGCGGCGCGTACTTGCCCATGAAAGGGGTCAGCAGTACGGGCAAGACACCCATCGGCGCCACGGCCAGTCCCGCCCAGATGGGGGTGTACCCCAGAGTGCGCTGGAGCCACATTGGCATGATCACGTTCACCGCGTAGAACGCGGAGTAGGCGCATACCAACGCCAGTGCACCGGCAGCGAAGTTGCGATGACGGAACAGGCGCAGATCGACGATGGGCCGTGCTTCGGTCAATTCCCAGATCAAGAAGAACAGCAGCCCGATCGCCGCCATGATGGAGAGCGTGACGATGAGTGGCGAATTGAACCAGTCAGCTTCGTTCCCCCTGTCCAGCACGATTTGTAGAGCACCCACGCCAATGACCAGCGCGGCAAGACCTACCACGTCCACCTTGGCGCGCTCGGTGACCTCAGGCCGTCCTCGCATTTGGTTGGCCACCAGACTGCAAGCGAACATGCCCACCGGGATGTTGATCAGGAAGGCCCATCGCCACGAATAGCTGTCCGTGATCCAGCCGCCCAATAGCGGACCGGCGATGGGCGCCACCACCGTCACCATGGCGATCATCGACAGCGCGAAGCCGCGCCGTTCGGGTGGATAGATCGACAGCATCAGCGCTTGAGTGATGGGAATCATGGGGCCGGCCACGGCACCCTGCAGGGCGCGAAACAGAATCAGCATGCCCATGCTCGGTGCGAGGCCGCACAGCAGCGATGCCAGGGTGAATAACGCCGTGGCCCACAGGAACAGCCTCAGTTGTCCCACCCGACGGACGAGGAAGCCGGTCAGCGGCAACGCGATGGCGTTGCTGACGGCGAAGCTGGTGATGACCCAAGCGCTCTGGCTGCTGCTGACGCCAAGATTGCCGGCGATGGTCGGCAACGCGACATTGGCGATCGTGCCATCCAGCACCTGCATGAAAACCGCCAGTGCCAGCCCGACGGTCGTCCAGGCCACGCTGGGTGGATGAAAGCTCCCGGCGGGAGCGATCCGGCTCATGAGCGCCCCGGCGCGTGTTCGCCGGTACCGTGCGTAGATTGGCCGCCTTGGGGGTGCCCGCCGTTGGCTTGCAGGATGCGTTCGATCAGCGAATCGGCCTGAGCCAACTGATCACGGTACACAGCCGTGTCGAGCACTGGTTCCTTGGGCGATTGCTGCGACAGCAAGGTGCCGCTAGTGTCGTGCAGGTCCACACTCGCGTGCATGGACAACCCGATGCGCAGCGGGTGGCTGTCCAGCTGTTCGGGCTTGGTCAAGACGATGCGGACCGGTACACGCTGGACGATCTTGATCCAGTTGCCTGTAGCGTTCTGTGCGGGCAGCAGCGCAAAGGCGCTCCCTGTGCCGATGCCCAGGCTCTGCACCCTTCCGTCGTAGCGGGTGTTGTTTCCGTAGACGTCTGCATGGATCTCGACCGACTGGCCGATGCGCATGTCGGTCAACTGGGTCTCAGTGAAGTTGGCCTCGATCCATGTTTCTTTCAACGGAACCACGGCCATCAAGGGTTCTCCGGGCTGGACACGCTGGCCAAGTTGCACTGAGCGTTTGGCGACGTAACCACTGACCGGTGCCACCACAGTGGTCCGAACCTGACCGAGATAAGCGGTGCGAAGGTTCGTCATCGCGGCCTGGACTTCCGGATGCGAGGTCAGCATCGTGTCGTCCACCAGGGATTTGCTGGATTGATACTGCTGGCGCGCGGCGTTCAGCGTGCTTTGTGCAGCCAGCAGGGCGTCGCGGGCATGGGCCAGTTCCTCTGCCGAAATCGCGCCCGACTCGGCCAAGGTCTTGCGGCGCTCGTAGTCGGCGCGGGCCTTGTCCACTGCGAGGCTTCGTGTGGAGAGTTCTGCCTGTGCTCCCTCTGCGCTGTTGTACAGGCCGCGCACCTTGCGCACGATGCTTGCCAGATTGGCCTCTGCATTCTGCAAGGCGAGCTGGCTGTCGCAGGGGTCGAAACGTACCAGCACATCGCCCGCGTGCACGAGGTCGCCATCTTCTGCACCAATGGATACCACGGTACCCGTAACCTGCGGCGTGATCTGGACGACGTTGCCTTGGACATAGGCGTTGTCGGTGGTCGCGTACCAACGCCCATACATCAGATACCAGCTGCCCCAGCCGATGGCTCCCAGGATGACAGCTGCGGCCAATGCGCGGAGCAGCCATGTGCGCTTGCTGCGGGTCGGTGGTGCCACGCTGCCGTTCGGAGGGGCAGCAGACGATGGAGAAATGGAGGTGTTGTTGTTCATGGCAATTCCTTGAAAGATGAGTTGGAAGTTGACTCGCCCGTAGCAGCGACAGGACTTTGCTGTTCTGTGCGAAAGCCGCCGCCGAGCGCCCCGATCAAGCGCACGCTCAGGTCGATCTGCTCAGCATTCAGCGTGGCGGCCTTCTGCTCAGCGTCCAGCAAGGGCTGTTGCGCCGACAGGACTTCCAGGTAGCTGCCCACACCGCTGCGGTAGCGTTGTTTCGCGATGTCCCAGCTCGCCTGCGCAAGCGCCATGACATGCCGCTGGATGTTGATCTGCCGTCGAAGTGACTGCATTGCATCCAGGTGTTCGGCGACTTCACCCAATGCGCTGATGAGCGTCTTGTTGTAGTGCGCGACTGCTTGGTCGTAGAGGGCATCCTGCTCGGCCAGGCCAGCCCGCAACCGGCCCGCATCGAAGATTGGCAGGTTGAACGCAGGTGCAATCTGGTATTGCCGGTTGGCCAAAGAGAAGAGATTGGCGCTGCTTTGCGCCGCAAACCCAATCAACGCCGTGACGCTGACGTTGGGCAGAAACTGGGCCTTGGCCGCGTCAATGCGACGGGCAGCAACTTCCACTTGTTTGCGTGCAGCCACCAAATCCGCGCGACGCCCTAGCAGCTCGCCAGGCAGGTCTGCCGGAACACTGAGCGGCTCGGCGGGCAGCATGCTTGGACGTGCGATCTCCAGGCCGCGGTCAGGCCCTCGCCCGATCAAGATTGCCAAGGCCATCCGCGCTGCCATCACACTGCGCTCGGCCACCGCAATCTGCTGGCTGGCGTTGGTCAAGGCACCTTCAGCCTGCTGGCGCTGCAGGTCGCCATCCAGACCCTGTGCCTGGCGTTGCCGAGTGAGCGTCAGTACCTCTTCGGCACGCCGACGCTCGGTGTCGCAGATGTCCAGGTGGATGAAGGCCTGACCCAACTGTGTATAGGCGCGAGCGACATGGGTCGATAGCTGAATGCGCGCTGCTTGCGTTTCGATTTGCGCAACCTGCATTTGCCCCAATGTCGCCAGCCAAGCAGCCCGCTGACCGCCCCACAGATCGAGCCCCCAACTGAATCCGACATCGGCCGAATGGCTCCAGCCGAAGGTGCCTCCGCCAGACTCCGCTGGCCATGTGCTGGGGGATTGCCGCTGGCCGTTCAGTTGGACATTGGCATCCACTCGGGGGCCGCGCTGTGCATCGGCTGCAGCCGCCTGAGCAGAGGCTTGGCGTGCGCGAGCATCTGCGGCAACAAGGTCTGGGCTGTGCTCGAACGCTTCCGCCATCAAGCCCGAAAGCTGAGGGTCGCCCAAGCGGCTCCACCAGTTTTCCGTGGGCCACTCACCCGCACCTCTCGTGCCAAGCGTCCGGCTCGTTTGCAGTTCATCTGCCGACAACTGCGTGGCTTGGGGATGCAGGCCAGCAGTGCTCACGCAGCCGGACAGCAGAGCAAGAATCACCGGCACGGCAAGCAGTCGCCCCATGGGTCGTTTTCTTCGACTGCCACCAGTCATTCGATCGTTCATCCATCACTCCATCAAAAGCCCTCGGACCATAACGACAGTGTTGGACGAAACCAAAGAAATCAGATAACGTTGTTTTGTCTAAAAATAATGAATTTGAATCATGTCGAACAATGCTGAGAAAGCGCATGGAGTGGTGCTGGATCATAGTGAACGTAGCGACGGTCCAGCATTGATCGCGTTGAGGGGCGAGGACACGCCCGACAATGAGTTTCGGCTGGGTACTCGTGAGTACGACTGGCACCACCACTTGCGCGGCCAGGTCTTCTGCGTGGAGAGCGGGCTCGTTCACGTCCGCACCGTCCATGGCTCATGGTTGCTGCCACCCAACCGTGCGGGGTGGATTCCTTCCCATGAGGCGCACAAGGTCAGCATCAGTGGTGCCATGAGCGGCTGGACGGTATTGATCACGCCAGAAGCTGCCCGCGACCTGCCGGATCAACCTTGCGTCATCGGCATCAGCGAAGTGATGAGCGCGCTGGTGCGTCGCGCGGTGTCCTGGTCCGGTCAGGATGTGTTGGCGCCCGCCCAGAAACGAATGATGGCGGTCCTGCTCGACGAGATCCGGCAGGCCCCGCACGAACCTTTGCATCTACCCATGCCCGTTGATCGACGCCTGGTGCGCATCGCGCAGGCGGTTCTGGAGCAGCCACAAGACACACGCACCCTGCAAGCCTGGGCGGCTTGGGCGGGCTTATCTCCCAGCACTCTGTCGCGCCTATTCTTGGCCGAGACAGGCAGCAGCTTCGCGCAGTGGCGCCAACAAGCCCGGTTGACGCATGCGTTGGAAATGCTTGCCAATGGCGTTTCGGTTGCCCATGTGGCTGATGCCTTGGGCTATGCCACCCCCAGCAACTTCATTGCGATGTTCAAGCGATGCTTCGGTGATTCGCCAGCCCATTACTTCTCGAAGCGGTCGCATTGATCAACCGCGAGTATTCATACGGCGGCCATCAAAGGGACAATCCGGAGCCACGTTGCCGTCCGACTTTCCACGAAACCGCACCGCCGCGCACCGTTGCAGCTATCTGCTTGTCTAGCCGTTGCTCGATCACCGACCGCCACGGCAATAAGCTGAATCCCATGCCGTCATCAAGCATCGCGTAGCGCCCGCTCGCCAGCATGGCAGAGCGCTGGTAGACGCCGGCGACGCACTGCCCATCGGCTAGCCGCGCTGCGAGCTAGGTTTGTTGCGCTGCCTGGAGTAGTCCTCCATAAAGGTGTGGCAAAACTCCTTCATGGTCGGTGCCTTGCGGGCGGCAGACTTGGCCGCGCCGGGGTCGCCGCCCCGGCGAACCTCGGCCAGCCAGTCCTGCGCCATGACGCTGGCCTGCTCCACGGTCAGTACTCCGAACAGGCCCAAGGCGGGCTTGTGGCGCTCCCCAGAGTTCGTGCGGTACTGGAGCATGAACACCCGGCGGCCCGTTGGAGTAATCTTGCATAGGAAGCCGGGCACCACGGTACCCCGCAGTTCGAAGGCCTTAGCCTGGGGTTGCGCCAACTCCACGGCGGTCTTGGTGAGTTTGATTCTTGCCATGATGACTCCTCGGAAACCTCGGTTTCCAAGAGCCGCATGGGGGCCACGAGAACGGAAACCGGGTTAAGTTTCAGAAAGCACCGGCATATGTTGAACTCACCTAAGTCATTGATAAGCATGCTGTAGTGGGCTTAGGCGTAGTCCAGCGAATTACCGGGCTGGAGTCATGCTGAAACAAAAAACGGGTTGTCGTGGTGGCCCCGATAGTTGGCAGAGGGCTGGCTGCATGGATAAAAGTCAGCGCTGAGCATGAAAGCCTGTTCTGTAGCATTCACCGCAGCGGGAGCGTGACAGGCCAAGGGGCAATGTTAGCCATATCAGACCTAATGCCAGAGATCATGATGGAAATGTATTTCAGAAGTGAAAAAAGGGCAGTCACGCCCTTTTATATTTTCAGCGCGATAACTTTCACGCTTTCAGTTGCTTAATCGCATCCAGCGTACGAGCTGAATAGACTACAGCAGCGCCTGCGTTAAGGTTAATTGCCACACCCAGCGCTTCAGCAATTTCTTCTTCTGTGGCACCGGCTTTAACGGCAGCTTCAGCATGAACAGCAATGCAGCCATCACAGCGGGTCGTCACCGCACAAGCCAGTGCAATCAACTCACGCATTTTCGCACCAAGAAGGTTGGTCTTATTACCGGCATTACCCAGAGCCATGACGCCTTTTAACGTTTCCGGCGTCAGTTTACCCAGATCACCAACGCGTTCCATTACTTCTGAGCGATATTCATTCCAGTCTAACATAGTGGTTGTCTCCTGAATTATTTTCTTTTTACAATCATTAGGATCTGTTCAAGCGTATCGTTGAAAATCTCAGGCTTGTTAATCGCCCGGGAAACAACGCTGGCACCTTCGCATAAATTTAAAATAAGCAGTGCCATTTTTGATGGCAGCAGGTCAGCAGTCAGTTCCCCTGCATCAACGCCACGGCTGACAATCTTGGTCAACCAGGCAATTTGCATATCGAAATATTCGGTAGCCTGAACTCTGATATTCGGTGGCAGATTGGCCATTTCCGCAGACAAAGCACAGCACAGCGGCATACGCGACGTGCGATAGCTTTCGATGAAAAGCTCCACGTAGGCGGTAAGCATCTGCACAACCGTATTCTCCGTTGCTTCAATTTGTTCAAAACGGTTTTTGGTATCGGTATGGGCCTGAATCACCACCTGTTCGCCCAAAACGTCTTTGGTTGGGAAATGGTGATGAATACTGGCTTTAGTGATACCAATGCTCTTAGACAAATCGGCATAGCTGAATGCAGAGTAACCCCGTTCACGCATCAGATGGTCTGCTTCATTCAGAAGCCTTTCTCGTGTCATGACTGACATATAATCCTCACACCTATAATCTACTAGTTGGTAGATTTTATCTGCGACTGTTGTTCCCTGCAAGGGCCTTCAGTCAGGAACAACAACACAGCCTTCTTCTGATAACGTGTTTTTATCCGGGGCTAGCAGCCAACGGGTCGGGTAAAATGACAGAGGGCAGATATTTTCTTCTCTCTGGTTTACCTGTTATACCAGGCGGGTATCAATACTGACTGGGTTCGCCAGGGTATCGTGGATTGGCGAACTTGCTGGCAGAGCGCGAACCATTTCTTCTAGCTGTTCACGGCTGGCCGTTGGGCTGGAGAGTTTAACGCCAACACGGATCCCTTTTGCCCCTTTACGAATTTTATCGTCAAGGCCCAGGAAACCATTCAGATCGATGTCAAAGTTCAGATCAAGGTCAATACCGTCAAGTTCAATGCCTTTTTCTGCCGCCATCACGGTCAGCGTCGCGGTATAGCAGCCAGCAAGCGCCTGCAGAATGTACTCCGCAGGGCCCATACCGCTATCAGTACCCGATAACTCAGCAGGTTCATCGCCAACATTTACAAATTTGCCGGAACGACTGGTATCAACCTTACCATTCTGAATCGTCGCATGAGTTTCCACACGTACTGATACACCGCCGTTCGACTGGCTCTTCATGTTAAACGTGATATTACCCAGTTCCGGATGCTGACGTATAGCTTCTCGTGTATTGCGAATAACATTAGCGTCAGCAACAGGTTTATTAAAATTAGTCATGGTAATTCCTCATAAGGTCATCAGAATTTAATCAATGATTAAGTAACGCGAGACTCAACCAACTAGATGGTAGGTTACACGCCGAAGGAGATGTTGTCTACTACATCTAGCGCTTTTTGATACCCAGGCCAAATCTAAACGAAAAGGCGGCCTTGATCAGTTTAGGCCGACTGACTGGTAGCAGAAGCGCTCGCTCCACATCGCCTATAGGGCAGGATCGTCTACCGGGGTGGGGTCAGTCCAGGTCCTCTATGTGCGAGGAGCGGACGCAATCCCTCATTCATACCAGCAGCAGGCTTTAGCTATTGCGAAGCAGCACTGATAGCACGATTTTACCTCAAGTGATAAGGTCAGGTTTCCCATAACCTTATGAGAAGGTACGTCCGTGAGCATTTCAGAGAAGTATGAGTGGCATAAGGATCACTACCTGGTGAGTACAGACATGGAAAAACTGGATGTACAGGCTATCCATCGCTATCTGACGAGGTCGACCTGGGCTAGAGGGATTGACCTGTCAATTGTGGGCGCATCAATCGAAAACAGTCTTAATTTCGGCGTTTACCATGATGAAAAACAGATAGGTTTCGCGCGTTTGATAACAGATTACGCTACATTCGCTTATCTATGTGATGTTTATATTCTTGAGGAATATCAGGGAGAGGGCCTGGGAAGATGGATGATGCAATGCATACATCATCATCCCGTCTTTGAGCAGCTTCGCAGAATCATGTTGTTTACAACAACAGCTCCCTGGCTCTATCAAAAATTTGGGTACGAACCCGTTAATCGGGAAAACTATGCGTGGAGTATCACCCGGCCTGATATTTATACCAATGGAAAAAATCGCGGCTGACCTACGCTCATATTCATCTCCAGGCTGGCCAGTTTACGCCTGACCCTACAGTGTCCGCTTCTGGCACAAAGCGGACATTCCAGCTTTGCCCTACCCCGGACATCTGAACTTGGCTTTGACAGCGCTCAGGGCGTTTCTGACGGCAGAACGGTAAAACAGGTAACAAACCACCCGAAAAACCGCCAGAAACGCAGGAGATGAATTTTACCTCACTGCATATAAACGCACGAAAGTGCTTAGGCCCTGATTTCAATACATTCGCCTCCCCTCTTTCCTGTTTCTGCAACTTTTCTCAGTAAGTCATATCACGCTATCCAGCCTTATTACCGGATAAACCCCAACAAAAAGCACCTTTAAAGGTGCATTTAAATGTTCTAAAATTAACACTCAAACTGAGGAGGTAACATTATGGCATTTCAGGTTCTGACCACTACGGCAGCCAGCATTACTGAGCTTAAACGTGACCCTATGGGTACTTTCCACGCCGGGGATGGCGCTCCGGTAGCCATTCTGAATCGTAATGAGCCTGCATTCTACTGCGTGCCACCGGCACTGTATGCCCAGTTGATGGAACTTCTGGAAGATGAAGAGCTGGGACGGATGGCTGATGAGAGAAGCGGAGAAAAGGTTATAGAGGTCAATATTGATGACCTATAAGCTGGCTTTCAACGAATCCGCTCTGAAAGAATGGAAGAAGCTGGGTCATACACTGCAGGTGCATTTCAAAAAGAAGCTCAAAGAGCGCCTGGAGAACCCCAGAGTTCCGGCATCACAGCTACATGGACGTAAGGACCAGTATAAAATTAAGCTACGTGGTGCCGGATACCGCCTTGTCTATCGTGTAGAGGACGACATTGTTACCGTCACTGTTATCGGTGTAGGCAAACGCGAAAACGACGACATTTATAATGCAACCCTTAATCGCAATTGATTAATGCTGTAAGCACTATTTTGGAGTCGTATCCGGGCCTACTTTCTTTCTGGGTAACGTTGGCGGCTTCACATCATCTTTGCTCTGCGTTCGCCGTGTCATCCAGGGATGGTCAGCAGCAGGTTTGACGTAATATTTTGAGCGCAAATTATACCTCGCATTATCCACACGCTCATGTACGCTCTTTTCATCATCAAGCGGTACTGGTTCAGGCCCATCGACATATATTTCGTAGCCCAACGGCCGACTTTCATGAAGCACCGTTATTTCACCGTTAAAGTTCTCGCAAACCGTGACAATCGCGTGCCTGAGACGGTATCCCTGCCCTTCTGAACGGATCTGATATGCGCTCGTTTTATACTGAAAGGTCAGATTCTTGAAAAGCACCCGACGGGACTGATAACAGAGTATGTAGTTAAGTTCTTCCGGAGAATGAAGAATCTCCCTGTGAGCGTTACCATTTTCACGAGGGACTGAAGCGAAGCGAGAGTTATAATCCTTCATAAACTCAGATAACCACAGGTTAGCTGATTCGATATCACTGATATTGCGAAGGCGTAATTCTTTAACCAGTCTGTCCTGTAACGTCTGATTAGCACGCTCGACCCGGCCCTTAGCCTGAGGGGTATTAGCGTGAATCGGCTCGATCCAAAGAGTTTTAATTGCACGGGTAAATTGTGTTAGCTCGCCTTCACGTTCCGGGTTATTCACACGGAAAATACTGTGTCTGTCAGAATACAGGGCAAGGGGACGCCCATATTTGTCGAGATAATCACGTAACGTTTCCATGTAAGCACGTGTCGTTTCTGCAGGAGCGAAGCGGAGCGCCATAAGCGCACTGGTGGCGTCATCAATAAAGACAATTAATGTGCAGCGAGGCCCACGATCTTCAAACCAGTCGTGCGGAGAACCGTCAATCTGAATAAGTTCGCCATAGCATGGGCGCCGTTGCCGACGTTGATAAATGCGGGCAATTTTTCGGCGTCGCTCACGCCATAAACCTTCTTCAACCATCCACTTGCACAAAGTTTCGGCCGACAAAGCCAGTCCATGGATCTCCCGTAATTTCTCACAGGCAAAAGTGGGGCCGAAATCCGGATATTTATCTCTGACAAGTGAGATGACGAGAGTCCGAAATTCCGACGTAAAAGCATTATTGGGACGTTGTCCTCGGCGGCGAGAAACCAGTCCCTGAGGACCTTCGATCCGGTAGCGCTGAACGAGACGTTTTACCTGCCGGATTGATATGCCTATATCAATATTGCAGCTCTGGCTACTTAGAACGGGCATCCTACTGGCGTGGTAGCGTTCTCTCTTGGTGCGACTGCATAGAGCAAGGAGCGGAAGTTCGTAGTTGTTCCAGGTGCAACTTAAAGTGCGGTGTGTTAATCAACGGGAACAGGTCACCTGGATTGGGTGACCTGAATAATTTATTGACCGATCGTGAGGAGGCGGAACCGCTATGCGAATTTTTGGCTTGATCGCTGTTCTTCTGATTATGGGGATATCGTTAACGGCCGCCGCCGGGACGCCGGTGTTCCATGCCGGGGTAGCCCGCCCGTCCGTTACAGGCGAGAAGCCGTTCGAGATGCTCGTCTGGTATCCCACTGAGGCTGACGAGGTGGCGTGGCAGGCGGGGCCATTCACAATGTCTGCCACCCGCAATGCCGTTGTGGCACCGGGTCGCTTTCCGATCGTGCTGTTATCTCATGGGGGAGGCGTCGGTGGGGGTACACCACTTATCCTTAGGGAAATTCCGGCAGCGCTCGCGCGGCGCGGCTTTATTGTCATCGCTCCTTTTCATGGCAAGGTCGGTCTGTCTGGACGGACAGTCCAGATAAGGCGCGCGCTGGACGCCGTTGTCGCTGATCCCCGTTTCGCTTCGCACATGGACCAGACGAGGCTTGGTATGCTTGGGTTTTCGCTTGGCGCAGCCGTTACCCTGGAGCTTGCAGGCGCCGTTCCCAACCCCGCCCACCTGGTTGCCTATTGCGCGTCCCATCCGCACGACGCCATGTCCTGCGATCATGCACCGGATGGTAATAATGGCACAGCGCCCGGGGCTACCCCGGAGCCCACCGAGCCCGTGGCGTCGCTCCCACTGAAAGCAATTGTGCTAATGGACCCGTATGCGGTGTTGTTCCAACGACCTGAACTTGCTGGCGTGTCGGTACCGGTTCTGATCTTCCGTCCGGCTGACAGTGCACTCCCGGCCGGGGCAAACGCCATCGGCCTCGCAGCGGCCCTGCCACGTTCCCCCCAGCTCCAAACCATTCCTGGCGGGCATTTTGTTTTCACCGACATCTGTTCTCCTTCCCTGAAGGCCTCGTCACCGGAGGTATGTGAAGATCCCCCGGGGGTGGACCGGGCTGCTGTTCATGCAGCCCTTCAGGCTCAGATCATCGGGTTTTTCACTAAAAACTTGTAAGTCGCACGAGTCGTAAAACCCGCGACTCTTCAGCTAATAAGGGTGACATTGTGACACTTTCTGTTTTCTGGAAATGCGGTGTGATCTCTTTTGCCGCTTAATCAGGGACAGCATCGCCAAACTAATATTTGTCGTGTAGCTGCCTTTGATACATCAGCAAATCCAGTTCGGGAGCCTTCCCGGATACGCGGGTCAACATTGCATGGACCTGCCCTCGGTGATGGGTCTGATGATTAAACCAGTGAGCCAGAGCAGACCAGATTACCTGCTGCTTCAGTTCTGGTGTTGAAGCCCGCCGGTAGGAGACGATGCCGTCTAAATCGGTTTCTGATAATCCCATGATAAAATCAACGATCTTTTTATCTTCTTCTCTCCGCGCCATTTCCAGACCGGGAAAATCACTGTCGAACAGCATCTGGTCCAGCCGATACCCTGTTTCAGGTAATGCGTTTAAACGATGCCTCCATATCCTGTCCGTCACGAGCAGGTGATTCAGCGTCGCCTCGATAGACCCAAAAAAAGCGCCGCAGTTTTTACGGTAAGCATCTTCCCCAATTTTTCCAACGCTGGAATACAACCGTTCATTCGCCCAGGCGTTGTAGCCGGCAAGAATGTTGAAATGCATTTTGAGTGAACTCATGATTTCATCCAGTTAAAAGAAGAACCGACATAATTATAGCTGGGCTCCGTTTGGGAAACGGAAAATATTGTACGTTAAGGTTGTTTTTTGTACTGACTGACATCAACTGGCCGCAAAGGACGATACCTCCCTTCAGACAGTTTTTTGTTGGTTCGCCAGATATAGTCTCCCGTCAGATTAATGTGCTCCCAGCCCAGTGGAGACAGGTGTGACAGCAATTGATCATTCAGTGGCAGCCCCTTCTTTTTCAACTGATTAATGGCGTTTTCTATATACACGGTATTCCACAATGTGATCGCGGCTGTGATCAGCGTAAGGCCGCTGGCGCGGTAACTTTGGTTTTCCAGACCACGATCCCTAATTTCGCCAAGACGAAGCATGAAGACGGCTCTGGCAAGGGCATTGCGGGCTTCTCCTTTGTTCAGACCGGCCTGAACCCTGCGACGCAATGCAGGATCGCGGAACCAGTCCAGCATAAACAGTGTTCGCTCAATGCGGCCGATTTCCCTCAGCGCTTTGGCGAGCCCATTCTGCTTCGGATAGCTGGCCAGCTTTTTCAGCATCAGAGACGCGGTCACAGTTCCCTGCTTTATTGAGGTCGCCAGCCTCAGAATTTCATTCCAGTGGGTTTCTATATCCTTGATATTCAGTGGAGTTGTGGAAATAATTGACTGTAGAGCCGGATATTTATCAGCCTTCCCCTGAATAAACAACCGTTTGTCATGAAGATCCCTGATCCTTGGTGCAAAAGCGAACCCCAGCAGATGCATCAGCGCAAAAACATGCTCCGTGAAACCTGCTGTATCGGTGTAATGCTCCGTGATTTCAAGGTCGCTTTCGTGATACAGCAGGCCATCAAGTACGTGGGTGGAGTCACGAACACGGCTAATCACTTTGGTGTAAAACGGGCTGTACTGGTCAGAAATGTGCGTATAAAACTGTATCCCCGGTTCCTGACCGTACTTCATGTTGACCTGACCCGCATAGCGGCCATGGCTGCCAACCCGAAAATTCTGGCCATCAGAAGATGAGGTTGAACCGTCTCCCCATAATGCCGCCAGCGGACGTGACTTCTGGGCATTAACCAGTTCAGCCAGTGCAGCAGAGTACGTTTCATCGCGGATATACCATGCCTGCATGTTTTCCAGCGAAGCTCGCGTGGTTCCCGGACAGGACTCTGCCATTTTGGTCAGCCCCAGATTGATGCCGTCAGCCAGGATGGTGGTAAGCAGCAAACGGTTATCCTGCGGGCGGGTAAGTGGGTTCTTGAGATGGGTAAAATGTCGCGTAAAGGTTGTCCATCGCTCAACTTCATCCAGTATTTCTGTAATTTTTGGGTGCGGCAACATGTTGTAAATCAGGTCGGCCAGTGGTGATATTGTGGAAGGAACGCTGTTATCCAGCGGGGTAATCTTCAGACCTTTATCTGAAATATCCACATCGGGAAGATCCCCGGTAACGGCCATTGTGTTAACTTCCTCCAGGCGGGAGGCCAGCAGTGTCAGCCTTGCCTTAAGGTAGGCTTCGCAATCTGTTTCGACAGGTATATTTAACTGATTGTTATTTAATAATTTTTCGAAATCGTCTCCTGGCATAAGATAGTCATCGAAGTTTTTATAGCGTCGGGAACCCCGGACCCAGATATCACCGGCCCGCAGCGCACCCTTCAGCTCGTTCATTGCGCAAATTTCATAGTATTGCCGGTCAATACCTGAGGGGGTGATCACCATCTTTTTCCAGCTCTCAGGAATGAAATCCACTGAAGCTGATGAGGGAACCTTTCTTAGCTGCTTACGGTACATCTCACGAATAGTATCGAGGGCATCATTAAGCGGTAAGGCGGCCGGAGTGGCCCTCAGTTGCAGTGCCGATAACAACCGGGACGAATATTAACGCAGCGTGCTGAATTTTTCGGTAATAAGATGAAGTGGTTCAAAATTATCCTTACGTGCAAGGAGCCGGGTTTCCTCCAGGCTGGCGGCAAAATCTTCCCACGGTAATATCTGTTCAACAGCAGACAGAGGGTCTTCGCCAGCGTTGCGAGCATCCAGGATCGCCTGCCCAACGGAAACATACTGACGTAATTTTTGCTGTATCAGCTTACCCGTTTTCTGAAGGCGTTCGGCCTGCTGACGTTTTGCCCGACTGAACATGCTGCCCAGTATACGTTCGTGCAGTTCTATAATTTCATCAATGATTGTGGCTCTGGCCTCAGTCTGTACACAGACCATCGTTGCATACCGGCGTGCAGGGGTAAAATCAGCTAAATCCCGGCTGCTCATTTTGCGGCCTTCCCGCGCCAGTTTCAGCAGCCGGTTCTGATGCACTGTTCTATCCACGCCTTCCGGTAGCGCCAGTGCTTCAATGGCGTTAAGGCGGTCGATATGTTGTAGGACATTCTTTCCATTGATCTTCCCTGGAGGCTGAAGCAACCACGTTAAACGAGAAATTTGCTTTTCAGTTGTCATCAGTAGCGCATCAAACGCTGATTTATGCGTGGCGCTAAGGTGCGTATTCAGCGTGGTATAAACCGCTTTATCACCCAGCGTCATTGCTTCAGCACAAGTGCGGTCCACAACATCAATACCAGGAACGATAATTCGCCGTTGATGCAGATACTTCAGTAATTCCTCTGCGATAAGTATGCCCCGATCAGTCCGGGTAGACTGAGGGAGCAGATGCTGGATACATTCTTTCTGAAGCGCACCATTAAAGGCCTTCAGTTCCAGGTACCGGTAAAGTTCTCCCAGGTGCTCACGCCGGGTTGTATCACGGCCGGAAATATATTCCTGCCAGAGTTCTACTGAAAGTTTAAGGCGGGTGCCGATGACTCTGAGCAGTTCTGCCGCTGGGGACGATTTTTTATCCGGCGCAAAGCCGACATTTTTCAGATAGCAAAGAAGAACGGCAAAACCAAACCGGCTGGCGGGTTTACGGTGAGCATTAATAAATGCCAGATCCTGCTCACTGAAATATGCCATTCGGGTCAGCGTTAATTCATCGTCTGGTAATGCCAGTAATGATTCTCTTTCCGACAGAGAAAGAATCTGCCTCCGTACCATATAGTTTTCCTTGTAAATTATTCCGCGCGATATTTTTAACAAAATTGGTTATCGCATAAGGGTACACCCTGACGCCATAATCAAAACGTGATGGAGCACGATGAATGAGATAACCTATATGCTATAGAATAAATACAATAACCTAAATGCGATAATATGGTGGAAAAATGTTCATCAGAGCTTATTTGAGGGCATCGACGGAAGATCAGTTCGCCGACCGGGCAAAAGAGATGCTGGAGCAGTTCGTTCAGGAACGAGGGCATAAAATCGCCAGCTATTACCGGGAGAATATCAGCGGGACAAAACTTGACCGCCCGGAGCTGGGACGCTTGCTGACGGACAGTCACCGTAATGATATTTTGCTGGTCGAGCAGATAGACCGGCTGACCCGCCTGAGCAACAGCGACTGGATGACGCTGAAAAAGCAGATCGAACAACACGAACTGCGGATTGTCAGCCTTGATGTCCCCACATCATGGCAGGCACTATCAGATAAAGACCCTTCGCAGGCTGATCCGATAACCCGCGCCGTGATAAGCGCCATCAACAATATGTTGATCGACCTGATGGCCGCAATGTCGCATAAGGACTGGCTGAGCCGCCGCCAGCGGCAAAAGCAGGGAATTGAACGGGCGCATACACTGGGTAAATACCGGGGTAAGCAGGCCGATCAGGAGCGACATCAGAAAGTTCTGTACTATCGCCAGGTCAAGAAACTGAGTATCCGTGAAACTGCAGATGCAACAGGATACAGCCCTTCCCAGATCTGCCGTATCCAGGCACTGTACCGACAGCGTGCTCTTTGACGGCCGCAGCCAGAATGCCAGTAACAACGATGGTCTGGCTTAACGGCTCAGTAGAAGCCTGGCGCGTTTTTGAGAAATTTTTAGATCAGAGCAGGGTAATCTGTCCTCCAAAGTTCTTATTCATGCGAGAGCGGGATATGCGCGGAATCTGATAGCATCACACAAGCCATATGGAAGTTTTATATGAAGAAAAATCAATTTGTCATACGTGCCTGCAGTCCTTCGGATGCTGAGCAGCTCACGAAGTTAGCATTCCTTTCGAAGGCGCACTGGGAATACCCTAAAGAGTGGCTGGATTTTTGGCAAGACGACCTCACGATTACACCCGAGTTGATTGAAGATTCAATTGCCTACATCGCCGAAGCTGAACAGCAGATAATTGGGTTCTGGGTCAGGGCTGCAATTGATTCCGGCGAGCCTACCTGCGGGTGGTTATTTGTTCACCCGGATCATATGGGTAAGGGCGTCGCTCGTGCATTATGGTCCGAAGTTAAGAAAGAGGCAGAAGCAAGAGGAATTAAAAGATTCGTGATCGAAGCTGATCCCAATGCCGTGCCATTTTACCTGTCACTGGGAGCAGAAAAAATAGGCGAAAAAGAATCGACTCTTATTCCCGGAAGATTTTTCCCTATCATTCTGCTGCCTGTCGCATAGGATACGTTTATTAACGTGGATTGAACCTGCATAGTGCGGACATCAGGAATGTTAATCTGGTGCAGCCCCCGACATGGCGGATAAAGTCATCACCGCGCAGTACAAATACCAGCAAATTTCACCCTGCCCAGTGCGGCATTGGTGGTGGCTATAATCCTGATGAACACGAAGCAATTAAGTTCTGGAGGACTGTCCGAAGATCCTTCAGGGCTTAGTGGTCAACTTTTAGCCTTAACGTACAATAATTTTCGATATCCAAACTGACCCCTTATTGAGCATGCCGGCCGACAGCCTGATGGTGCCATTCCCTCACCGCTGGCTCCCATTCCCGGCACTACGCTACTTGAGAACACCATGTTTCCCTGCTCGTAAGCGTTAAGTGAGCACCGTATTAACGGCTATGTATTGGTGAGATCCACGTTCCATGGCAGTAGTTCCGCCACTTTATTGCTGGGCCACTCCGGCAGTATGCTCAGGATACGACGAAGGTAGGCTTCAGGATCGATACCGTTCAGCCTGTACGTTCCGATCTACCCATATATCAGGGCTCCACGCTCACCGCCATGATCGCGGCCGAAGAAGATATAGCTCTTTTTACCCTGGCTATCAAGCCACCTGATACTTTCTTTTTCTTCAATCAGTACGCGGGTCGGATTGATTTTCCTTTTGGGGCATTGGTACCTTTAAATTTTCTGCGTGTCCAGAATCTTATTGCTGATAACCCCAACGGAACACCTTGTGAGGTTATAGCGAGACTGGAGTGCATCAAAATACCACAATTAAAGATCTTACTTTTTTGTATACCCACTTCCTGAACGGTAATCAGGACAGAGAAGAATAACCAGTAAATATAACCAGCAAAATATGGGGCACTTGCCCCATATTTTATCACAGTCGATGTTAAGTGTTACCCGGCGCCGTTTTTGCCATCACGGTTTTTTCTTCCGGTGGCGTTCCTCTTAATAAGAAAAATGATATAATCGTAAAGAACAGCGTAATACACCCGAGGAATAAATAGGCCTGATGGAATCCCATCGTGTCATACATGCGCCCAACGTAAGACGACAGAAAAATAGCCGAGACATGTTTTGCCACATTAAATCCGACCAGATAGATCGTTGCCGAAAGCCGGGGATCGAAGACTTTATTGATGTATTTGAAAGTACCAATGTACAGAAATGGCATTTCAAACATATGCAGCATCTTCAACAGCACCACTTCAACCGGCGTTGTTGCGATCGAGGAGCCAAGGATGCGAATCGTCATTATCGTCCCAGCGAGTAACAGCACTTTTTTAGCCCCAACCTTTAATACTACGAATGGGGCAATGAACATGATACAGGCATTGAGTAACTCACCGCCGGTTGTGACAAACCCGAATACCTGGTTACCTCTTTGCGGGTCCTCAAAAAATCCCTTGAAAAAGTTAGCAAACTGCTGGTCAAACACATCATAAATACTCGCAACACCGAGAACATAGATCAGAAAGGCCCAGAAACTCGGTAGCCTGAACAAGCCTAATGCAATGGGGATTGATATATCGCCTTTTTTGCCTGTTACCTCAATATTCTTTTGCATCGACAGCGGCTCTGGGCGAGTAATCACCAGAAGTAACGCCAGAATGAGTGCAAAACCGGACGAGATCCAGAATATGATATCCGGGTTAATTCCCATCAGCATCCCGGTCAGAGAGGCACAAACAGCCCACCCGATGCAGCCTGACATTCTCACTTTTCCATATTCAAAGTTGTTTGCACGGCTGACTTTTTCGATATAAGCATCCACAGCTCCGGATCCGCCTGAAAAAACGAACCCCAGATAGATACCGCCGACAACGGATCCGAGATAGATATCTTTCGCTAAAAGAGGTTTAAAAACAAGCAAGAAGAATGGCGCAAAACAGACCAGACCCGCAACAATAACCCAAAGCAAATGTTTACGTAGGCCTAATTTATCGGTGATATAACCGAAAAGAAACTGGAATAAAATTCCGAAGAATGCAACACATGAAAAAACGATCCCAGTTTCAGTTTTGCTCAGATGATTGACATCTGCCAGCCACACCGGAAAAAATGGGAAGTAGGCTGACATAATGAAGTAATAGAAGAAAAAGAATATAAAAAATGAGATAAAATTCTTTTTCTCCACCGGGCTTAGAGTACCGATGCTCATATATTCACCTTCACGATCGGATATTAAGTAACTATGTTAATGAGAAAATGTAAGTATAATGCTATAGCGCCAGTTATCTTCCATTAACTGGTCCGTTTCAGGCACAATATTGGTTGTCCAGGAATCATCGCCGCCTATTCCCATATGGCGGGCATCGATGTTCAGCCATACACCTGCTTCTTCTTTCAGCAAATGCTGGTGAGAAGTGTCTTTCAACTGACGTGTACTATAACGTTGCAGGGAAAAAGCAAAATCCCCTGCAACATTGAGCGCTCCCCAACGAAGTTGTTTTGTATTGGTCCGTAGTCCATTTTCCGAAGGAAAAATATAAGGGGTCGACATCTCCTCAAGAGGCAGGCTCCAGCGAGAAAACTGGGCGGAGGATTGCCTGTCCGGATAATTTTCCCATGGACCTTTACCCAGCCATGTTACCGGCGCCTGCCGCATAACCAGTTGCGCTGTGATCCCAATACGGGCAAGCGGTGGCAACGAACGTGCCCGGCATCCTTCAACCGTCAAATGTAGCTGACCTTCACCATCAAACAACATCGTCCAGCGACTCGCTATGGCGACCCTGCCATTCGCCCGCCAGCGTAAATCAGCCACAATAACAACGCTATCCGCAAGCTGCTGTGCACTGCAACTCAGGCATTCGCTTTCCATTTCATATAAGCCGGCACGCCGCCATCGCACAGCCCAGGCATCCGGTTGTTCCTGCCCCAGTTCGCTGGTACCAATATCGTTATCCAGCGGTGCTCGCACAAACTGATCGCTGAAGGGCGTCAGAACCTGCGGCCTGTTATCAAGCCAGCATTGCGTAAGCCGGCCCCTTGCCCGATCAATCTCCCAGCGCTTATCGCCTGCAACTACGTAATACCGCTCTTCATCCTCAGTCAGTACAACATTTCCCGTCACCACTGGCAGCAGTTCCACGCAGTCTGATGGCAGTGCCATCTGTTGCCAGGCGACTAAATGTCCCGGCTTGCTCCATGCAGTGGCCTCGCGCTGACGGATCTCCAGCATTAACCAGAGCTCAGGAAGCTGACGAAGAGCCGTGAAATCACAGGGAAGATTCAGCGTGACGCGGCCTTCAGGGGCAATATCCAGCATCAATTCCCCTTGCTCAACGTTAGCTCCCCGGCTTTGAACCGACCAGTGCAAGATTTCATTATCCGTTTTACGGAACTGATACTCGCTGGCGATTTCAATACTCAGCGGTTGCGTCCCGATTAATCGACAATGAAAGTACTGTTGCAGATACTTCACTTCATATAGTGACGGATGCGGCGTCCGGTCAGGAAACAAAAGCCCATTAAGACAGAACTGTTTGTCATTGGGAGTATCACCAAAATCGCCGCCATACGCATAGAACGGAAGGCCATTCTCATCATTTTTTATTAAGGCCTGATCAACCCAATCCCAAAGAAAACCGCCCTGTAATCGGGGATACTGGCGAAATGCGCGCCAGTATTTATAAACCCCTCCCAGGCTATTTCCCATGCCATGAGTATACTCACAAAGTATTAATGGCCGTTGCTCGCCGGGTAAGCCGATCCATTTTTTAATGGCCCATTTCGGAACGGCCGGGAATGGCTGGTCTTCATCGACCCTGGCGTACATAGGACAAATTATATCCGTAGCAGAAGTATCCGCGCCACCGCCTTCATATTGCACTGGCCGCATCGGATCGTTTTTCTTTACCCAGTGATAAAGTGCCTCATGGGACGCACCAATGCCGGACTCATTACCAAGCGACCAGACAATAATAGAGACATGGTTGCGATTATTATGCACCATGCGAGTCACCCGGGAAGAAAAGGCATGCAGCCATTCAGAATCCTCAGCTAAGCGCCGCATCGGGATCATTCCCTGGGTTTCAATGTTTGCCTCATCAACAACGTATATTCCGTACTCATCACAAAGCTCATACCAGCGGGACTGATTAGGGTAATGTGAGCAGCGTACGGCATTAAAATTATTCTGCTTCAGCAGAAAAATATCCTGCAACATGGAGGCTTCATCCACAGCCTGTCCGAGTTCAGGATGATGCTCATGGCGGTTAACACCGCGGATGAGCAGGGGCTTACCATTGACCTTCAGTAACCCATTTTCGATTGCGACACGACGGAAGCCGGTATTCCATGCTTCACTTTCAACGGCCCGCCCATCTGGGTCCAGCAGCGTCACGGTCAGTCGATAGAGGTGCGGTAACTCCGCACTCCAGAGCAATGGATTATCGATGACCAGTTGAGTATCCAGACGTTCACGCCAGGGGCCACGGGCATCAATTTTTTGCGTACCGAACGGGAGCGTTTTCCCCGCACACTCCCGTTCACCTACCCAAAGCGTCAATTTAACCGCCCAGTCTTCAGGTGTATCAACATCTCCCCCGAGAATTGCTTCAACATGGAGATAGCCCAGGTCGGAATCAGCGCTAACATCAGGGTTGATAATGACATCAGCCAGGTGCACTTTGGGTTTATGCTGCAACCATACGGAGCGGAATATTCCACTCATACGCCACATATCCTGATCTTCAAGCCATGTACCTACGCTCCAGCGCATAACCATGACGCAAATTCGGTTTTTGCCGGGCCTGGCCCAGGGTGAAATCGAAAATTCTGCGGGTAAACGACTATCCTGTGAATAGCCAATCCAGTGACCATTGCACCACAGGTGAAATGCAGAATTAACACCATCAAAAATAATACTCACTCTCCCATCCTGCAACCATTCCTCATTAATTTCAATTTCACTGGAATAGCAGCCTGTTGGATTATTTTCTGGAACACCTGGTGGTGTTGTAGAAATAGGATAGGTCACATTGGTATAGATTGGCACATCAAATCCATGCATTTGCCAGTTAGCCGGAACAGGAATCCGGAAGACATTATCACCATCATATTCCAGCCATTCCTCAGGGACCTGTTCGGGGTTATCATATAATTTGAAATTCCATTTTCCATCAAGACACTGCCGATATGGCGAAGGTTTATTTTCGCGAGCAGCCCCCGCATTACGCCAGCTATTCATTCTGGCATGAGCCGGCAAACGATTATGGTGGGTTATAACAAGATTTTGCCAGTCTTTACGCTTAATAATGTCAGACAAAGTGTGTTCATATTCACTCATCGCTATTCCTTTTCGGATTGTGTTTTCGCGTTATTGGTATTGAAAGAAGATAATGTATTTATGAGTTCACCATTCGGCGACGCTACCATCCTCATGCCGCCACAACGGATTACGCCAGTCCGGCGCATTCTGACTTAATTCCATGACCCGCGCTTCATCGATTTCTACACCAAGCCCGGGCTTCATAAATGGTTTAAAGAAGCCGCCTTCCATATTGAAGTCGTCTTTATTTATCACAAAGTCAAGTAATTCCGCGCCCTTGTTATAGTGAATGCCCATACTTTGCTCCTGGAAGACGGCGTTACAGGAGACAAAATCGACGTGCAGGCAGGCTGCAAGCGCAATGGGTCCCAGCGGGCAGTGCGGTGCCAGCGCCACGTCGTAGGCTTCGGCCATTCCGGCGATTTTATAGCACTCGGTTATACCGCCGGCGTGCGACAGGTCGGGTTGCAGAATAGCCAGCCCACCGGCCTCCAGCACGCGTTTAAACTCGAAGCGCGAGAACATGCGCTCACCCGCCGCGATAGGAATCGAGGTTTGCGCCGCCAGCCGGGGATAATATTCTGCCTGTTCGGCAAGAACCGGCTCTTCAATAAACAGCGGACGATACTGTTCCAGCTCTTTAATGAGTACTTTCGCCATTGGCGCGCTAACACGGCCGTGGAAATCGAGGCCGAACTCAATTTCATTGCCGAACGCTTCGCGAATTTGCGCGACGGTATTCACCGCCGCATCCACCGTGCGAGAGTTATCGATAAGCCCCAGCTCTTCGCAGCCGTTTAGTTTAAAGGTATCAAAACCAATACTGCGCAACTTCTTGATGCCATCAATCACCTCTGCCGGACGATCGCCGCCAACCCAGCTGTAGGCTTTGATTTTGTCGCGCACCAGGCCGCCCATCAGCTGCCAGACCGGCGCGTTCAGCACTTTGCCTTTAATATCCCACAGCGCCTGATCGATACCGGCGATGGCGCTCATTAAAATCGGACCGCCGCGGTAAAAACCCGCGCGGTACATCACCTGCCACAGGTCGTTAATCCGCGCCGGATCCTGGCCTATCAGATAATCGCCGAGCTCATGCACCGCCGCCTCTACGGTGCGCGCGCGCCCTTCAATCACAGGCTCGCCCCAGCCAACCACGCCTTCTTCGGTCTCAATTTTTAAAAACATCCAGCGCGGGGGTAAACGATACGTGGTGAGTTTGGTTATTTTCATTGCACTGCCTCTCGATACGCTTTAACAAATGCTGCAGCCTGCCGTTGGGTACGCTCTACGGACTGGCCAGCGCGATAGAGATCGCTGCCCAGCCCGGCACCGGTACAGCCTGCTTTTATCCACTGCGCCAGATTTTCCGGCGTCACGCCGCCCACCGCAAAAACGGGCACCTCCGGCGGCAAAACGGCCTTTAGCGCTTTGATGTAGTCAGGGCCAAAAGCCGAAGATGGGAAGACTTTCAACGCCTGAGCGCCGACGTCCAGCGCGGCGAACGCTTCCGTCGCCGTCGCGCATCCGGGACAAACCGTCATACCGTAGCTCACTGCACGGCGAATGACCTCGGGCTGAATATTGGGCGTGACGATAAGCCTGCAGCCCATTCGGGCAAGCTGGTCCACCCGTTCTGTATTAAGCACGGTGCCTGCGCCAATGAGGGCTTTATCGCCATAAGCCTCAGCAACGGTGGGAATACTCTTTTCCCACTGCGGTGAGTTGAGCGGAATTTCAACGGCGTCAAATCCGGCGTCAATCACCACCCCCACGTGCGCCAGCGCTTCTTCCGGCGTAATCCCGCGCAGGATAGCGATAAGCGGTAAGTTAGTTTGCCACTGCATGGATGATGCTCCTTACCCCTGTCTGAAATGCGTTATCACCTGACACCACGGAGGTCTGACGGCCAATGGTGCTCAGGGCCTGCTGATAGCGGTTCGCCAGCGCCTCGCCGCCGACAATGGTGACCTGCGAGTCGCGAAAGTGTTGGCTCAGGGTGGCGACTTCCGCGCCAATCAGCAGCCCCGACAGAAACTCGCTGACATGCGCGCGCGGCAGCGAACCCAGCACGTGTGAAGCGCGAACTTCAAAAAGCTGCGGCAGGATGTCTGGCGAATGCAGGCCGCGCTCAAGCCCGGCGTTAAACGCGTCAGGAGCTGAGACCTGCTCCGGTAACCCGGCACCGACCAGCGAGTGGCGCAGCAGCAGATGATGCAGTTCGCCGGTCATCACCGTGCTAAAGTCGTTAATTTGTTGGCGGTCTGCGTGCACCCATTTGCAGTGGGTGCCGGGCATCACATAGACGGAAGAAGGGGCTATCGCCCGCGCGCCGAGGAGCTGAGTCTCTTCACCGCGCATCACATTATGGTTATCGTCGCGAGAGACGCTGAGTCCGGGAATAATCCAGACGTTGTCGCGAACGGCAGTTAATTGCTCGCCAATGGCGGAGAAATGAACGGGAACCGGCAAGTAGGGTACCGCCTGCCAGCCGACGTTACTGCCGACCATTCCTGCCATCACCGCCGGGGTCGCGCTGTCGCGCCAGCCCCGGGTTATTTCGCTAAACACCGCGGCGGGGGAGTGTCCGTTCAGACGCGTGACGCCTGCTTCCGATTGCCTGCTCTCCAGGCACCGTTCGCCCTGATAGAGCCAGGCGCGCAGGTTTGTCGATCCCCAGTCAATTGCGATGTAGCGAGATGTCATGTGATTTCCTTCAGCCTACGTGTCGAGCTGGCGATCATGGTGAGTGCCGCCTGCTCCGCCGCTTCGCTGTCCTGATGCCGGATGGCGTCAAACAGCGCCTTATGTTCCTGGAGCGTTTTCGGCATATTGGCCTCATCGCCCATCCAGGTTCTTTCAAATACCGCCCGCTGTAGCGAGCTGATCGCCACGTTGAGCTGCTGCAGAACCGGGTTATGCACCGACTGCAGCACCGCCTCGTGATAGCGAATATCCGCTTCGTTAAACGCTTCTCTGTCCTGGTTGTTGGCGATCATGTCGTTGAGCGCTTTTTCTATTTGCGCCAGGTCGCTCGACGTCGCACGCTCTGCCGCCCAGCGGGCTATCGCGGGTTCAACCAGGTTACGTACCTCGCTCATCGCGCTAATCAGCCGCGGGTCGTAATCACTCTCCAGCACCCACTGTAAAACGTCGGTGTCGAGATAATTCCACTGGTTGCGCGAGGTAACGAACGCGCCGCGATAGCGCTTCATTTCAATCAGCCGCTTAGCCATCAACGAACGGAACACTTCGCGAATGATATTGCGCGAGGTGGCAAACTCCTCACACAGGTCGGCTTCCGCGGGCAGCGCAGAGCCGGGAACGTATTTGCCGCTGACAATCTGCTTGCCCAGCGTGATGACGATGCGATCGGTTTTATTGAGAGTCATGGAAAGTCCTTGTGCTCTGGATGTCTCTCTATTTTACCGCGACAGGCGGATTTAACCGCAACTTTGTAGTACTAACGTGATACCACTCGTCATCGCCATGGACGCAATGTAGTACAAAACAAACAATACGTACTACAATGTAGATCACAAAACAAACAATCAACATGGGGTATATAAGTGATCTAAGAATCCTTGGGAGAGAATAAGAGAAAATAGTAACGCGCTGTTTTAATTAACAAGGTTTCTAGGGGGCTGCTTGGAAAACGGAAAATATCCTACGTCAAGCCTGTTTTTTGAGCAGGCATGACGGGCAGCTATGAGCGAGAAGCAGACTTTCAACTTCCTGCACATGCAGCCAAAATTTCTGATTCGAAATTTAACTAGTTGAGATTTGTCGTTTCATTCAGGGGAACACTCTCTTCCCTGCCCGGAGGCGCTCCTCCAGAAGCAGGTTTCAGGCTTCATTCTTACAAGGTTTCGCCATTACAACAGGTTTCCTGAATTTTTCTGATAACTGCAGGCTGACCAGCGCAAGCACAATAAAGAACACAGACACGCCGGCAAGCCCATAAAATCCTGCTACCGGATAAACCCATGAAGTCACCGCTGAGCCAAATCCAATTCCTCCAAACATAAAGGCACTGGTCAGCGCCAGCGCAATGCCTCTATGCCGGACTGACGACAGTTCGACAATCCTGCGCTGCTGGCTGGGCCAGAGCAGATCGGTGGCAAAGGCCCATAAAACGAGTGCTATCAGCAGTACTCCCAGCGCTTTCGGCAACAGGGCAATCAGTGCCGTATCCACTATCAGCAGCGTCATGCCCGTCAGCAGCAGTTTTTCAGCCGTAAAGAGTGTCGATGCGCGGGTGACCCAGAGATTTCCCAGTACCCCGGCAACGCCCAGCACCGCCAGCGCCGCGGAGATCGCATGCGTGCCGCCGGCGTAGGTATCGCGGATGATTGGAGCGATAAACGAGTAAAAGCTGTAAACGCCGGAAGTAATAAAAAACACCACCAGAAACGCCGTCAGGTATTTTCCCTCAGACAGCACGCCAGCCATCTCACTGAGCCGGATACGCGTTCCGGCACTTTCATCCGGCACCGTCAGCAGGACGTTCAGACCGCTCAGCATGCTCACCACGCCAACCAGCGCAAACAGGACTTTTGCTCCCCACAAGCTGGCAACCCACGCGGCGAGCGGGATCCCTGCAAGGCTCGCCATGGAGACCCCCAGAAGTACCATGCCGATAGCCCGCCCGCGCTGCTGTTCATGCACCAGTTCCGAACCCAGCGCAACCAGTACGGGGCCAATAAACCCTGCGCCCACACCCATTACTATACGGGAGATAACCAGTGCGTCGTAGGTCGGAGACAACGCAAAAGTGAAGGCGCCCAGACCAAATAAGCCGATGCCCGTAAGTACAAGCTGGCGGCGACGCAGGTGACCAAACAGCACCTGAACCAGAGGGGCAGCCAGTGCAAAGGTCATGCCGAAAATACTCAGTAAGCGTGCACTCTGCGCATCAGTCAGCTGCCAGGCAGCGGAGATAGCAGGCAGACTGCCGGCGACAGACAGCGCACCGGTAGCCTGTACAAAATAAGCGATGCTCAGCGCGCGCAGGGCGCGTCGCTGGGAAGATGTGATGACAGCGTTCATTATTCATCTCCGGCATAAAAACAGGGGCCCGAAGCCCCTGAAGTGTTTACTGGACAGGGATTGGGTTATCCGCCACGGACTGATTGAACTGGTTCACCAGGGTATGCTCGTCTGCGCCCGGGTTATCACGGACAGGCAGCACGCGATCAACAATGGCTTCAATGGTGTTCGTTCCCAGCTTGTCAAAGGTCTCGTTGATAAACTCATCCAGTGGCATGGCGCGCGGGTCGCCACTCTTGTAAATCAAATCCGTATCTACCCATGGCGGAGAAATTTCAATGACCTGTACACCTGTATCGCGCAGCAGGAAGCGCTGTGACAGGGTGTAGGAGTGGATCGCGGCCTTGGTGGCTGAGTAAAGCGCGTTGGTCGCCAGCGGCAGGAAGGCCAGCACCGAACTGTTGTTGATCAGCACCGCATCTGGCTGTTGCTTGAGGTGCTCAATAAACGCCGCGCTGACGCGCACCGGGCCCAGAATATTGGTGTTCAGCAGCGTAACCGCCTGTGCGTCATCCAGCTCGCCCGCCGCATTGTCAAACGGCATGATACCGGCGTTATTGATGACCACGTTCAGCGCCGGATAGCGTTCCAGCACGCTCTGTGCGGCGGCCTGAATACTGTCGGCGCGCGTCACGTCCAGCACCACATAATCCATACCCGGGCTGGCAGCTGTGACCTCCTTCAGCAACGCTTCGCGGCGCCCGGAGATGATCACCTGGTTGCCCAGCTGATGAAATTTTTCTGCCATTGCACGTCCGATGCCAGAGGTGCCGCCGGTGATGAAGATGGTGTTATGGGTCAGTTTCATGGTCTTACTCCTTTATGGGAGAGTTTTTAATGTTGTGAGGCGGAAAATGGTCGATCAGTGTACGGATACGGGCTGATAGCGTTCAGCCGGCGCGTCGCTTCCCAGGTGCGGCATCATGGCCTGACGCGCCTGTTCGTAGCGGGTCCAGAGCGCCTCATCCTGCAGGGACGGGATAGTAATGAGCTCGCCGCGGGCAAATCCGGTGAGGGCCGCATCTACCATGTCCGGCGCGCTCATGACGATGTTTGGATCGAGCTGGTCCACCGGCAGACCCCCGTTGTCCCAGAACGGCGTGGCGGTGGCGCCGGGCAGTACGGCCTGCACCTGAATGCCCTCACCGGCCAGCTCGTGGTGAAGTGACTGACTGAACGCCAGTACGTAAGCCTTACTGCCGCCGTAGACGCCGTTTAACAGCTCAGGGGCAATGCTGACGATAGAGGCGATGTTAATGATGGCCCCGCGTCCCCGTGCAACCATGCCAGGCACCACCGCGTAGGTCAGGCGGGTCAGAGCGGTGACGTTGAGGTTAATCATGGCCGTCATCTCTTCGGCACCGCTCTGTAGCAGCGGGGTGTGCGTGCCGATACCGGCGTTGTTGACCAGCAGCGTGACGCTCGCGTCCTGACGCAGCTTTTCTTCCAGCTTGCTCAGTTGAGCGGCATCGGCCAAGTCCGCTACAACGACTTCCACGCTACGTCCGCTGTCGGTGGTGATGTGTTCAGCCAGCTGGTTCAGTCGATTGTGATTACGCGCCACAATGATGAGGTCATAGCCCATGCGTGCCAGGCGGCCGGCATACAGTGCGCCCATGCCGGTAGAGGCGCCGGTCACGACGGCGGTGCCGCGGTCGGTTTGTGTCTGCTGCGTCATGATATTCACCTTGTCAGTTATCGGGTTGGTGAATTCATGGTACGCAGTCACGCACCGGCGCGGCTGACAAGAAAGGTTGTGATTCCGGACATCATGAACAGGGAGAGAAGTAATGCAGGGACAAAAGAGTGGTCAGGCTTTACCAGTGCGCAGGGACTGAGGCGGAATGCCGTAACCGCGGATGAAGACTTCCCGCATATGACGACGGTCGCGGAATCCGGACTCACGCGCAATCACCTCCATCGACAGCCTGCTCTGCTCGATCAGCAGTCGGGCATTTTCCAGCCGCAGCCCCTCAATGGCTTTGGCAGGAGATTTGCCCGTTTCAGAACGGAACAGGCGGCTGAGTTGCCGGGCACTGACGTGGACCGCATCCGCAATGTCTTCAATGGTCAGCGCTTTGCTGAGGTTATTACGCGCATATTCAAGAGCTGACTGCAGGCGGTCGCTGCGTGGGGAGAGCATCAGCATTTCGGAGTGCTGCGTCTGCCCGCCGGAGCGGCGATGATGCATGACCAGCAGGTGTGCCACGGAGCGGGCCACCTCGGCACCGAGGTCTTTCTCTACCATGCCCAGCGCCATATCGAGCCCGGCGGTAAGTCCCGCAGACGTCCAGACGTGATCGTCAATTATAAAGATGCGGTCTTCTTCAACGCGCGTGGTGGGGTGCAGAGCTTTCAGACTCTGCGCGTGTACCCAGTGCGTCGTGGCGCGCCGCTCAGATAACAGACCGGCCTGTCCCAGCACGAAAGCCCCGGTACAGATACCCGCCACCCGTCGTGCACGGGGAGCATGGGTCTTTAGAAAATCAACGATGCCCGGCGAGGCTGGCAACTCCAGCGGCGTAAGCACACCCGCGACAAGCCAGGTATCAACTTCAATGTCCGCAGCAATCGGCTGGCTGTCCACGCCGAAGCCGTAAGATGACTTCACTGAGCCGCCGTACTCTGAATAAACCGTACAGTCATAGAACGGTTCGCCGGCAACCTGATTGGCAAATTCAAAGATACTCAGCGTGGATAATCCCAGAACCTGGAAATGATCGGAAATCAGTAAGCCTACCCGGTGCATCATCGTCTCCTCTAATAATCCGGCGCCGTATACCCTCTGTAGCCGGTCTGGCTGTTAACAGTGTGAATATAGACAATAACCTGTTTTCGCTCACCGGCATCACCATCATAAAAAAATAAAAGGCCTCTTAACCCTTCATGGTCATCTTCACTCGTCGAGTGAAAGTCTTTGCTCCGCTCCGGTCTGTTTCGTCTGAACGCAGATATCTATTATTCATTTCACACAAGGCAGCAAATAAAAGATGCCGCCCTGAAACCGAAACGTAATATCTCACAAACTGTATAAAGGTCACTAAAATGAAAACTGTAAAATCCGCTCTGATGATTGCCGTACTCTCTGCCGTTTCATCCGCAAGCTTCGCCCAAAGTATCACTGCTACGGCTTCCACGCTGGATGATGCGGAAGCGCAAATTGCTCAGCAGGCGCAGAAGGCTGGCGCTCAGTATAAAATTACTGAAAGCTATGCCGGTAATCAGGTCCACATGACGGCGACACTGCTGAAATAACTGACCTGTCCGGACAAAAGGCCATTTCAATGAAATGGCCTTTTTATGCGCTCTGGTTCGCGGGCAGTGTGGCCTGAGTGGTCGGGACAAAAGCTGGATGGGTGCGCATCAGCGCCGTCACGGCTTTCAGGTGCTCACGCAGCTGCGCATGCAGTTCGCGTATCGCAGGCGAGAACTGTTTACGGTGGGGACAGATAAGATTGAGCGGCACCCCTTCGCCAGGCTGTTCCGACAGCAGAACCTCAAGCCTGCCTGCCAGCACGTCCGCACTCACATCGATCCATGATTTATACGCAATGCCCATCCCCGCCACCGCCCAGCGCCGCGCCAGATCGGCGTCGTCACACAGCATCCGGCTACACACCGTCAGCTGGCGTCTGACGCCGTTTTCCGGGAAGGACCATTTGTCATACACATGTCCATTAAGCGTATAAAGCAGACAGTGATGCAGAACCAGATCGTCAAGCTGCCGGGGGCGGCCATTCTTATTCAGATAGGATGGGGAAGCGACCAGCACACGCCGGTTATCCTCGGCCAGTGGCAGAGCAACGTAGCTGCTGTTTTCCAGAACGCCGTAGCGGATGGCTACGTCCACCGGATCGCGGAACACGTCGCTGACATTATCGGACATGAAGATGCGTAGCGATATCCCGGGATGCTTCTCGCAGAACGCGGTGATCAAGGGCAGTAAAACGTTGCGTCCAAGATCTGACGGAACGGAAATTTTCAGTTCACCCTGTATTTCATTCTCCCCGCCCTGCAGTCGTTCAGATCCCGCCTGCAGAATATTCAGCATCTCCTGCGCATAGGGCAGCCATGCTTCACCTTCGGCGGTGAGACGAAGGCTGCGGGTTGAGCGCGCAAACAGGCGCTTGTTCAGATCCCGCTCCAGGCGGTTGACCGCAGCACTGACCTGGCCGGGGAGAATATCTGCTTCGCGTGCCGCACTGGAAAAGCTGCCCAGCGCGGCGGAACGGACGAACAAAGTCACATCTTCAAGACGTATCATGTAGGCTCCAGAGTGCAAAACATTTTCATTACCGCACAGACAGGGTGCTTATCTTGAGTGGGAAGACTTAAGAAACTTTAGCAGGTGGATGACACGCTGCTGCCAGGCCGCCCTGTCGAGGGCATCGTTCGCCTCAAGGCAGGCTTCAGCCAGGGTAGACCAGATGATGTCAGCCATTACGCCGCTGTTATCTCCGGCCTCTTCAGCCGGAATGTTCAGCTGTATCTGCGCCACGACCGCGTCACGAAAATTACGTACAATCGCCAGTGCTTCATCAGGCAGTTCGCCCACCTCACGGGAAGAGTTGACCAGAAAGCAGCCGTTAAAGGCGGGATTGTTGAAGGGGGCAGCTAACAGGAACGCCTCAATGTTGTCCCAGCCATACGGTTGTTTTTGTAGCAAAAACTGCGCCGGTGCGCTACTGACATAGTATTCAAGCGCGCTCACGAACAGCTGTTCTTTACTGCAGAAGGTCGCGTACAGGCTTGAGCGGTTAACATTCGTGGCTTCCTCAAGCTGTCCGAGGCTGGTGCCTGCCAGTCCGCTTTTCCAGAAGACCGGAATGACGCGGGTCAGGATGTCTTCGTTACTTATCTTTTTCGGTCTGGCCATCGGTAGCTTCCGTTTTAAACCAATCGTTTTAATATGCATCCAGAGGGCGGAAAAAGCCAGTGTGCAGAAAATAAAAAACCGATCGGTTTAAAATAACTTGCCATCTGTGCGTTCCTGTGGCTAGTTTTAAAATGAACAGTTTAAAACTAAGGATGCCTGATGATTGCTCTCCTGAAGTCAACCCGCTTTGCTTTCGGGATCAGCGCCGCCGTCGTGGCGCATACGCTCTGGACCAGCGCGGCTCCCGCAATGATCTATCCGCTTTATGCCGAGCAGTGGCAGCTATCGATGACAGTGCTGGCGGTCATCTTTGGTCTCTATCCCCTGGGCGTAGTCCTGACGATGCTGATGTCTGCTGGGCTTTCCGACAGGCTGGGGCGAAAGCACGTCATGCTGGGCGGGCTGGTCAGCTCCGCCGCTGGCGTACTGATGTTTGCCGTTGCCGGAGAGGTCTATACCCTAATGGCGGGCAGGGTACTGATGGGGATAGGTGTCGGGCTGTCTGCTGGTCCTTCCGCCGCAGCCCTGGTGGACTATGCGGGGAAAGGCGGCACAGCCCGCTCTGCCTCTGTCACCCTCGGTGCGCAGTCGGTGGGCTTCGCTGGTGCGCTGCTACTGGCTGGCGCGCTGGTGACGTGGGCGCCCTCGCCTACGCGCCTGAGCTTTTACGTTCTGTTCGCGCTGCTGCTTGTGCTTTTGCTGCTGTGTCTGTTCATCCCGGCTGACCGGCCATCCGATCCGACCCGCCGTCTGCTGGCGCGCCCTCACGTTCCGCCTTACCTGCGCCGAAGCTTTATCTATGCCGCGCTGGCAGTGATGGGCGCCTATACACATGGTGTACTGATTTCCTCCCTCGGTGCTCAGGTAGCCCGCAGCCTGATTGGCTCACCGAGTGCGTGGGTAAACAGCCTGGCGCTGGCGCTGTTTCCGGTGGCACTCGGTATCGCGGGCGGCCTTGCCAGAAAGGTCGAAGCCCGGCGTGCGATCGTAACGGGTTCCGTGCTGTCCGTGTTGGGCATGGTGAGCCTGTGCCTTTCAGTATCAGCTCACAGTCTGGCGTATTTTGTTGGTGCCTCACTCGTGTCGGGAGCCGGGTATGCCTTTATGACGTTTGGCGGACTGGCGCTGATCGCGCAGGAAACCCGGCGTGAAGACAGGGGAAATGCTATGTCCATGCTGTTTGTCTTTGCATACCTGTTTACCGGCGCGCTGGCGATCGCGCTGGGCAAAACCGCTACGAATCTGGGCCTTGCTACTGCCGTTTATACCGGCGCATTCATCCTCACCGCAGTCTGTCTGGTGCTGATTATTCAGGGCCTGTATCAGCGGTGCCCCCGGCATCCGTTTCCCGTAAACGATGCCTGAACCTGCTTTTCCCCCCGGAGCGCACAATGATGATTCAGCGCTGCGGAAAACTGTTAACTGAAATCCGGAGATCACAATGGCCTTAAAAATTTACCCACTGAACCTCGGCAATATCACGCTGGACAAGTCGGGGCTGGTTTTATTCCAGGACGCAGGAATCAAAACCACCATTCCCACACTCTCTTTTTTGATTACCGGCGGCGAATATCCTGTGCTGGTTGATTCGGGCTCGCGTTCCACGGCGTACTACAGCCAGTTTGGTTTTGAGGCAGAGCAGACGCGCGAAATGACGCTGGAATGGCACCTCGCACAGCATGGCCTGACGCCTGCAGATATCCGATACGTCATTCATACCCACGCGCACGTTGACCACGCCGGCGGGGATTATCTCTTCCCCATGACCACCACGGTCAGCCTTTCCCGACGTGAGCTATCTTTTGCCGCATCCGGGATTATGGGGCCGGCCATGTATGCCCTTGAGGATACGCGTCACCTGCTCGACAGGCTGTATACGCGAGGCGCGCTGCGCCTGTTTGACGTGGACGGCAGCTTTGAAGAAGAAGTGATCCCGGGCGTGACGGTGCGTCTGAGCGGGGGCCATACTCCGGGCTCGATATCCGTTCTGGTGGAAACAGCGGAAGGACTGGCAAATATCTGTGGGGACGTGGTGTATAACCTGGAGGGTAGCCTTATTGATCCCTTCCTCGACAGTCTGAACCCCGGTGAACCGACCATCACCGGTAACCGGGCAATGTCTACACTGGAAGAAAAAACGGCCATTAAGAAAGCGCTGTCCGGCGTGCGGTTTATACTGCCAAGCCATGATCTGCCGGCGCTGGTACAGGGAGGACGGGTGACAGGTATTCTGCACAACTCCATATCAAATCCAAAAGCCCGCGTCACTGACCCTTCAGCCTACAGCCTTCTGTAATTCCAACGGGCCCGCGGGCCCGTTTTTTCGTTCATCCCTGCCCGGATTTTCACTCCCCGAGTGAAAGTGCTGATGCCGGCACCCCGTTTTTCCGCGCCAGTGGCTCCCGTACTCTTCATATCAAGCACCGGCACCCAGGGTGCCACATCACGTCTTAATGATACGGGAACATACCATGAAAGCGATCGTTTATACCCAGCACGGATTACCCATTACTGACCCCCGCTCTCTCTTTGAGACCGAACTGCCAAAACCTCAGCCGGTTGGCCATGACATCTTGGTCAAGATCCGGGCGATTTCCGTTAACCCCGCAGACACCAAGGTGCGCGCCAGCTCACCCGTTACGCAGCCGCGCATTCTCGGCTGGGATGCCGTGGGCGTGGTTGAAGCCATCGGTGAAGACGTCACGCTGTTCAGGCCTGGTGATGAGGTGTACTACGCCGGCGCAATTAACCGCCCTGGCTCCTATGCAGAATACGGTCTGGTTGATGAACGTATCGCGGCCCATAAACCGGCCTCGCTGAGCGATGCCGACGCAGCAGCGTTGCCCCTTACGTCACTTACCGCCTGGGAGTTGCTCTTCGACCGCCTGGAAGTCACAGACGGACATGGTGATGCGCTCCTCATTATCGGCGCGGGCGGCGGTGTGGGTTCGGTGCTCACTCAGCTGGCCAGCAGGCTGACCGGCCTGCGCGTTATCGGCACCGCCTCACGAGCGGAAACGGCAGAGTGGGTGCGTGAACTCGGTGCCCATGACGTCATCGATCACTCCCGGCCGCTGCTGGAAGGCCTGCGTGAAATCGGCGTCTCTTCCGTACGCTACGTTGCAAGCCTGACGCACACCGATAAGCACTATCAGCAGATTGTGGAAGTACTGGCGCCGCAGGGCCGACTGGCGGTGATTGACGATCCGGATTCGCTTGATGCGGTTCCGCTGAAGCGCAAATCCGTTTCGCTGCACTGGGAGCTGATGTTTACCCGCTCGCTGTTCCAGACCCCCGATATGATGCGCCAGAACGAAATTCTGGAAAACGTCCGTCGCTTGATCGAGGACGGCACCCTGCGTACCACGAAAGGCGAGCATTACGGAAAAATTAGCGCGGAAAATCTTCGCAAGGCGCACGCTTTCATCGAAAGCGGGCGTGCATGCGGAAAAATTGTACTGGAAGGTTTCTGATTTCCCAGCCGGTCAGGCAACAGGCCGGCTCACTCACTCTCTCAGGAAGATGTAATGATGAAAAAACGTATGATGAAAACGGCGTTAGCGCTGTCTGTAGCGCTGGTGGCAGGCAGCACCGCCCTGAATGCTCTGGCAGCGGAAGCCCACGCACTACCTGCTCTCAGCGAGCTGGCCCAGGAGCGCGCCATCGGAAAACCCGAAGTGGTGGCGACGTTTAGCGGTGCCATGCCGACCGGGGTTACCGTCACCGAAACGGGCCGTATTTTCGTGAACTTCCCGCGCTGGGGTGACGACGTTCCATTTACCGTGGCCGAGGTAAAAGGTAACCAGCTGGTACCTTACCCGGACGCCGCTATAAATATCGCTGACAATTCTGCGCTCCGCACGCATCTGCTGAGCGTACAGAGCGTGGTGGCCGATGGTCGTGGCCGGGTCTGGATACTCGATACCGCCGCGCCGGGCTTTTCAAAACCGGTTGCAGGTGGCGCAAAGCTTGTCGCAGTTAACCTCAAAACTAATCAGGTTGAAAAAACCATTGTTTTCCCGGCTGACGTGATCAGACCTGCCACCTACGTCAACGATATGCGCTTCGATTTTCGCATCGGTAAAGCTGGCGTGGCGTACGTGACCGACTCCTCGCTGTCAGGGACTGGCGCTATCATCGTCATTGACCTGGACACCGGCAAAGCGCTTCGCCGTCTGGAAGGCGACCGCACAACCTCGCCTGAGGCAGGCTTTTCACCTGTCGTAGAGGGCGAGACGCTGTTGCAGCGTCACGCGGATGGAACGACCGCGCCGTTCAGCGTGGCCTCCGACGGTATTGCCATTTCTCCGGACGGTAAAACGCTCTACTACAGTCCACTGTCGGGGCGTCATCTGTATGCGGTTTCCACGGCGCTGCTTCGCGATCCGGCCGTCACTGAGTCTCAGCTCTCTTCGTCCGTGAAGGATTTGGGTGAAAAAGGGGCGTCAGACGGCCTGGAAAGTGATGCGAACGGAACTGTTTATGCCGGTGACTATGAGCGCAATGCTATTCGTAAGCTGCCGGCTGGCGGGGAATGGACAACCATTGCGCACGGTCCTGAAATTCTGTGGCCGGATACCCTGTCAGTCGGACCGGATGGCTATCTGTACTTCACCACGAACCAGCTGAACCGCCAGCCTGGCTTCCACGGCGGCAAAGATTTACGCCAGAAGCCGTATGCCCTGTTACGCATCAAAATTAATGCAGCACCCGCACCAACGCACTAAATCAATCTACATCAGGGGGCCCGGGGCCCCCGCTATCAGGAGCAGGCATGTTCAGTAAAATGTATGACGTTAATGAAGGCCACATTGATTTTCAGGAGGTGGTCGACGGGCTTTACTACCCGTTTTATATGGAGTGGGAGCGTCACGCCTTCATGAAAGAAGCGCTGGGGATCGATATTGAAGGGGAGTTCAGCCAGGGACGCATTTATATGGCGCTGGAGTATTCCTTACGTTTCCGTCAGAGCCTGAAAAAGGGAGACAGAATGGAGGTGACCTGTCAGCTGGAAAAAAATGTGAAGCGCAACCGCGTGAATTTTTACCAGCAAATTCGGGTTGAGGGCGTGATCTGCGCTGAAGCCACCTTCACCGCCACCTGCCTGTTCAATGGCCGCCCGTCGATGCCTGAAGCAGTGATGAATGCCTTAGCCTTCTGACCCCCCCATCCTGCCCGACGCTTTCGTGAATAACCCCACAGCGCCGGGTTTTCTGCATCAGTCTTTATCCCTCTGCCGTACAGACCCCACTCATTACGTGAACATCAGCCGCTTTTCGGGCGTCAGGCAACTCTCAGGGAGGGCTGACAGGTCGTCTGTCCCGACCAGGCTGACTGACGTGTCAGAACAGGCGAGATCGCCGGGTACGTCAAAAATGAAAGATAGCCCGCTGAAGCGCGGACTACTGTCCTTAAGCGGGTTAACACTCACCTTGGCATGAGTGGGCACGATTCCTGTAACCATCGATAGATCAGATATGCGGCCGCCCGCATGTGTGACTATCTCTTCTAATATTACGTGAAGAGATAAATCACTTCATTCACTAGCCATCTCAGGCAGGGTAATACGTGCAGGTGACCCTATACCGTCGGCAAACAGGCAGGGAACCCCGATGGCGTACCGGACAGGGCCAGCAGCTTCAGTTCAGCCTCGTCAGTACTCTGGCCCTGCTGCAGGCCGCTATCCCACTTCGAGGAAGAAACTGTCGGAAAAGCGCTCCATCAGTTGTGCATGAGAGGGAGTCCAGGGCGATTGTCGTTTTCATCACTGCTCAGGACAGGCTCTCAGGGAATACTGGAAAGCTGCCTGCCGGCGCGGTGAAAACAAAGGAGGCGGAGTCGCCGGGACGACCGGTTCTTTTCAGGCCAGCCCGTTTAGAGAGCCCTCCTGGATACGGGGGCAGTTACAAAAGAATGAAGGCCCCCGGTGCTTCACGCAGGGGACCCACTAAAAATATGTGTTCCTGGGCAGGAGGTTCAGCGGTTTCTGTGCATAAACGTACCGGCATTACCGGCATCTGAATCGATAAATACGACATCTTCGGGCGAACGCCGGGGCGTATCTAGGGTCAGAAAAATCACGGGCTCTTCCAGCAGAACGGGGAGTGCATGCACAATGTTGCGTTCAAAAAACAGCATATCACCGGGACCGAATTCGGCCTCTGTCGCAGCATCCTCCATCCAGAACGTTCCGCGGCCTGATAACACGTACAGGTACTCATCACATTCACGGTGGTAGTGAGGTGGAACGCCCCGGTAAGCCCGAAAAACCCGGCTACTGGCATCAGGGCGGTCGGTTAAATAAATGTCGGCCAGCATCGTGGTGGCTGACTCCGGAAGGTTCCGGGCAATTTCTGCCGGTTTGAAACGCGCTGACTTCTTCGCAGTAATATCCGTCATGTCAGGTTCTCTTTAACAAGTCCAGAGGAGGAGTTTTAAGCGGGAGCGGCACGTAATGCCCTCTCCCGCGTCACCACTGTTCTGAAGGCATCAGTTCACTTTGGGGAAGTCAATAAGGGTATCGTTCACGCGGTTTACCATATTGGTAAACAGGATGGCGCTAACGGCACCGATAGTTTCCACGACCTGCTGGTCGCTGAATCCCGCCTGACGGAAGGCCTCGACGTGTTCAGCCGCCACGGTACCGCGCGATGAAACCAGATACTGAACGAACTTCACCAGCGCATCAATATGCTCATCATCGCTGAAGCGGGCGTCGCGTAATTCACGCGTCTGCTCTTCAGTGTATCCGGCTTTTTTTGCCATCAGCGTATGGGCGGCAAGACAATAGTCGCAGCCAGATTCTTCGCTTACCGCAAGATTAATGGCTTCCAGCTCACGCGCACTCAGACTCCCATTATGCAGTGCGGCGTTCAGTTGCAGCATCTGGCCCAGTATTTCCGGGGACTGTGTGCCAATGGTCAGATAGGCGTTCGGCACTTTACCCATACTGCCTTTGATAGCGCAGAACAGCTGCGCGGTTTTACCGGTTGCTTCGCCTTCGGTGATGGTATGTAAGCGGCTCATAATTACTCCTGATTTCATTTAGATCATTGTTCAGGTGACAGAACGTTAATGTCCTGCCACGCCGGGTTCAGGAGCACATTACTGCGGCAGGCGAGGAGGAAAAAGTCAGCAGCCGAATTAAGACTTTCTCTTGAAGAGATAAAATGCTGGCGCCAGGTCTGCTAATGGCACTAAGCGGACTTTTCAACATCAGGACATTTCTAACGAGCCAGTGAGGGGCTGCGGATGTTTTCCTGGACTGTTATGTTGTGATCCCAAGATGCTGCCGGTACTTCAGCGGACTCATTGCACCTAATTTTAGAGGGATTGCGGGACATTCTCTAGCTGTTGCTTGAAATACAGGTACTGGCTTGAAGCCAGGACCTGGGTGCTTCTGACCTGCCCCCAGTATTAGATACAACCATCAGTTAGTAATGGACTGACCCCGCCCCGGTAGACGATCCTGCCCTATAGTTTGAGCATAGGAGGTGATGATGGCCGTGTGGCGTCGAAACCGGAGGGCGCGGTGTAGGGCAGCCAGTACGACAGTGACGACTGGTAGCGCTTCTGTCGGGCCAATAACCTGGCGCCGAGCATGAGCAGGCGTGGCAACTGCCAAGATAATGCGGTTGCCGAATCGTTCTTCAGTTCACTGAAAAAAGAACGGATCAGAAAACGTATCTACAAAACCCGGGATCTGGCCCGGGCGGATATCTTCGATTACATTGAAGTGTTCTACAACCGGGCCCGGCGTCAGTCCGGAGGCCTTTGAACAGGCCTCGTCGTGAGGACAGGAAATGTCTACTATTGTGGGGTCAGTCCATAAGTCAAGTAAGCCTGCTTATAGAACGTATCGGACAGAAGGTTTGGTCATAAGGTCCTCCTGGAGCGAGGAATGGACCCTGGTGTGATGATAAGATACTAATGATCCGTAATGGCTATGTTTATCGATTCAGAAATCATAGTATGTGACTACAGTAAGGAGATGAGCTTGACGAAAAATGCAGAGAACCTTCCTGTTGTACTTATTCCAGGATTTATGCTTAATGAAACGTTGTGGGACGATTTTATCACTGCATTTCCCGATATCAGGCACTTCATTCCTGTAAGCTTGAATGAAGGAAAAACAATACAGGATATAGCCACCAACATAGCCCAGAAACTACCTGAGCGTTTTGTTCTGGCAGGTTTTTCACTGGGTGGCTATGTAGCCAGAGCTATTTATGAAGCTTTTCCGGAACGGACGGCAGCTATGATTCTCATTGCCACTTCTCTCAGGGAAGATTCGGTTGAACAGAAGCGCGCACGTTTAGCGGGTGCGAGTACTCATTCCTCCAGAGGATTCAGTGGAATGAGTACAATGGCAATTAAAAAATCACTTCATGCCGATTTCGCCGATAATACGATTATGATTGATAAAATTCGCGATATGGGAAAAAGGTTGGGGGCAACTGCATTCAGAGCCCAGTCAGGGTTAAACCGTGAGCGAATAACGTTAAAACCAATTACTTGTCCGACATACGTTATTGCTGCTGAGCATGATCAGCTGCGTTCAAAAGAGGAAACGGAAGAGCTGGAAAGCCTAACCGGAACTTGTGCGGATTATGTTGAGGTTGCGGGCATCTTATTCCCTTGGAAAAACCATATGAATTGGCGAAACTTATTTCCGCGTGGCTCAATAGAAAAGGTGTTTAAAACGGCGGGCTAAGGGAGGTTACTAAGCTCTTTGTCATTCTTTTGATGTCCGTTTCTGGTACTGAGCAGGCGGTTGCAATCAATATCACCGTCAACGAATATAGCACCGTATTATCAGTCTGGTATCCCACTATTTGGCCACCTATAACCCGCTCAAGACTATCTGTAAGAAATTTACTATTAAATTTAATTGGTTACCACATTTACCAATCTATTAAATCCTTCTATTAATTCCATATCACTATCAATAAAAATTCTTAAATAGGATTAATAGGGTTATCTTAATGGAGTATAGTTCTCCTACACAAACCATTGAGGATTTATTATGAAAAACGCTCTTATAACATTACTCCTTTCATCTCTAATTATGTCTTTCTCAGTTAATGCAGAGACAGTTACTGGATATGGTTATTCAATAGACTCAGCTGAAAATATGATTAAAGAAAAAGCAAAAGAAAAAGGATTTACAAATTATCAAATTACCTCAGCACGTATGGGTAATTACACCACCATGAGTGCAAAATTAATTAAATAACGCCTCGCCATTTATGATTTGCCACTTGCAGATAAGGACTCTGCTTCCTGCATATGCACATGGATGTGCTTTTTTAAGATGCTGTTACATCGCCGCATGAAAAGTTTACATTTCTTTCAAGCGCGCTTTTAAAGAAGCACTAACCCCGTTTGATGCTGAAAGCATTTCAAGCTTCATTACTTTCAGGGTCACCAACAGTCACATTCCTGGGCTTTCCCATTATCTTCTTCAATTACAGCTTTTCAGTGATACCCACAATCCTGGTTGCCTGGGCCAGTAGTCACCTGGAAAAACGGATCCATTCTCTTCTTCACAGTTCTATCCGCAATTTCTTTACCCCACTTATCTGCCTATGCACTCTTGTAACACTGACACTACTGCTTATAGGCCCTGTAACAACATGGCTTAGTCATTCCTTACACTCGGATATTTATGGATATACTCTTTCGCCCCAATGTTATCGGGAGCGGAACTAGGCGCATTCTGGCAAGTCTTAGTAATTTTTGGCCTGCATTGGGCATTCACACCGCTGATGTTTAACAATCTGACCGTGTTTGGGCACGACAACATGATCCCTATTCTTGTAGCAGCAGTAATTGGACAAGTGGGTACCGTGGCAGGCGTCTTCGTTATATCACGTGATCCTCAGACCAGAACTCTGGCTGTGTCAGCCTTTGTTGCAGGCATATTCGGCATAACAGAACCTGCAATCTATGGTGTGACATTATCGCGTAGGGTCCCGTTCATCATCGGTTGTATTTCGGATGCATCAGGAGGAGCAATAATTGGTCTCAGCGGTACCCTGGTCTTTTCATTCGGCTTTCCTGACCTTCTCTCTATTTCACAAAGATTGCCGCTTGCCGGAGCGGATGGCGCGTTTTTGGGAGGAGTCACCGGTGTTGCGTTGTCAGCAATCATGTCTTTCTTTTATCCGCGAAGGTTTACTGGAAGACATTGCCTGTAAGCGCATAAACACATGGCCGCCTCATTGAGGCGGCCATCATCATTATTTCGTCAGGAAAGGAGCCAGCGCGGCTTCAAACTGACTCTTAGGCAAAGCACCCCCAAACTGTAGTTCAACATCGCCCTTATTATACACCTTAAAAGCTGGTATCGAGCGAATACCATAAACACTGGCCAGTTCAGGATTCTCATCAATGTTAACTTTTACGACTTTTAGAGAACCCTCATTTTCTTCTGCAATGCTTTCCAGTACCGGGGCTACTGAACGGCATGGCCCACACCAGGCAGCCCAGAAGTCAACCAGCACTGGGATTTCACTATGCAAGACATCCTGTACAAAAGTATCTTTATCTACGTTTTTCACTAACATGGGAATTCCTCTTACATTGTTAAGGTATGCAGTCATTGTAAGAACCCGTTAATCGCTCGTTAATTCATAAAAAAGAATCATTATTAATGCCATAAAGGAATTAATTGCATAGTGAAATTTTCATCGATAAGGCTATGATCAAAGTATCAATTTGAGGTGCTTACAATGGATATCAAATCCCTACGCTACTTTTTGCAGGTGGCAGAGACACTAAATTTCAACCGCGCGGCAGAAAGACTAAACATCTCTCAACCCGTTGTCACTCGCGTCATCGCTCAGCTTGAACATGAAGTCGGTTCAAAATTATTCGAACGAACTACACGGCGAGTTGCACTCACGCCAGCAGGTGCTGTGCTACTGCGGGAAGTCAGACCTTTGATTGCGCATGTCGAAGCGGTGCAGCAAACTATTCGTCATTCTGTAGCAGAAAGAAGTGGGCGTTTTACCGTCGGTTATACGACCCTTGCTATGCAAACAGTCACCCCTGACCTCCTCAGGAAATTTAAAAGCGAATTTCCCGAGATAGAGCTTGAGGTCAATGAGATGACAACCCAGGCTCAGGTCGAAGCATTGCTCTCAGCTGAAATTGATGTAGGCTTTGTGCTGACCCCAGTAATTGACGAAGCATTAACAATAACGCCATTACATCGGGAGCGTCTAAAGCTCGCAGTTCCGGATTATCATCCCCATGCTTCCGGCGCAGGCGAAAGTACCAGAGTTCCTCTGTCAGCATTCGCAAATGATTACTTTATAATCCCGTCAAAACAGCAATTTCCGGCTGTCTATGATGAAATCATACGTGCATGTGATGGAGCAGGATTTCGCCCCCGTCTTAAAGAATGTGGCGAAAATCAGACTTGTGTAGGCCTGGCTCGTGCTGGTCTGGGAGTCGTTTTTGTTTCCGGACGTACAACAGATATTCCTTCTGAAGGGCTGGTATTTATCGAAATTGATGATCCGGCGCCAGTGATGGAAATCGCCGTTGCATGGCGAACCAGAGACCCATCACCTCTTCTGGCGTTATTTAAGCAAAACACCCTCGGTGATTTAAAGGTAGATACCAAATGACTGACAAAACAGCAAGCCACTATACGGAAAGCGATTTTTCTGTCATAGAACAATATGAAGGTGTTTCGATCATTCGGTTTCATGCACCATGGTGCGGACCATGCAGTAGCAGTGAACGGTTCTTTGACCAGGCTATTACTCAGATGCCAGCCGAAATTATTGCCGGGAAAGTGAATGTCATTCAGGCTCCCGTTCTCGCGTCAAAGTATGGTGTTTGGGGATTACCCAACACACTTATTTTTAAGAACGGACAAGTGTTTAGCAGCCTTGCGGGCCCACAACCTGCAGAAGTCTTTCTTAAAGCGGTACAAAAAGCTTTAGCAGAAAGCTGACTCTATATGCGCTCAAATAAGAAACAGCACGGACGATTTTATTTTTGACTCAGTTGCATTAATGTCAACCCGCCGGCGAGCTTTCAGATAATCTCAGTCACTTCGTTTTCTTCAATTGAGCAGTTGCCAGAGCGCCCAGTTTTGATATAGCCTGGCGATGAATGTCCGTGATTTCAAAGCATGCCGCCATGCGAAGGCAGTGATTAAATACCCTACTTCCTGAACACAGAATTCCGGGCATACATAATATTTTCGCATCCAAAGCAGCATGGAAAACGGCCAGCGTGTCGGTGCCTTCTGGCAACTCAATCCATAAAATAAAGCCGGCCTGAGGGCGACTAACGCGGGTGCCTGGCGGGAAACTTTCTGCAATGCAAGCCCTCACGATATCGATCTGGCGCTCATACAATCGTCTCAGGTGACGGAGGTGCAGGTCATAACCGCCATTCTCAAGAAAAATTCCCAGACTCTCGCTTAGCAACCCTGACTCTGCAACAGTAGAGGTAAATTTCATTTGCCGGGCCACATCTCGAAAACGTCCCGCCTCCAGCCAGCCAATGCGAAAGTCCGGCGCAACCGTTTTGGTATAACTGGCACATACCAGCACCCACCCTTTACGGTCAAAGGACCGAATATTTGGTATCCATTTTTCGCCAAACTGCAGCTCGGCGTACATAGCATTCTCAATAACGGCGAATTCACATGTCTCAGCCATGCGGGCCAACCGCTGACGGTTTTCTGATGGCATGACAAATCCAAGCGGGTTATGGCCACTGGGTATAGTAATCACCGCGGAAATTTTTTGCTGTTTTGCGAGAGATTCAAGAGTATCCAGACACATACCACTCTGAGGATGGGTGGGAATATTCACGATTCGACGCCCAAGATCCTCCAGCATAGGGTACAGATTGTAAAAAGTGGGGGATTCTACAGCGACAGTATCACCAGCGCGGGTTGACGCTCTGACTGCAAGGCTTAGCGCTTCCATCGTGCCATGCGTAATGATGATGTCTTCATCGGAGAGCATCATCCCCAGCGCAAGCCCTCTTCGGGCGATCTGTGATCTGAGGCGCTTTGATCCCGGTGGCATGGCATATACAACACGGCTGGTTTTGCTGCCACGTAGAACCTGCATGGTCAGTTTCTTGAGGCGCTCAGTGGGGTAAAACGTGCTCCCTGTTGGGCATGCCATCGCCAGGTCGGTAAACTCACTGTTTTGCTGCGACTCAAGTATTACCGCAAGGAGTTTACTCACACCCGTGAGGGAAATGTCTTCGCGGGCGCTCATTTCACGCGGCAAAAGCGCTAACTCTGGAAGAACCGAGCTCACAAAATAGCCAGACTGAGGGCGGGGTGTGATGAGTCCGCGATCTTCAAGGATCCGATACGCCGATTTCACGGAATTGATGCTTACCTGATGGCTATTAGCATAATCCCGGACGGATGGAATTCGCGTTCCAGGTTGAAGCTGTCCGGAACTGATAGCCGTGGCAATTTCATCGGCAAGCCTTTCGTATAGATACATAGCGCTCAAAATTTAACAATTAAAGACACAGTTTTGTTCTTAAGCTAGCACCTTTCAGGATAAGCATCCTGCCTTATATTTCACCCACGTCACTGTGTCCTTCAAATTCACTATTTACTGTGTCTGTAACCTTTGAACGGGTGCATGTAGCATGGTCTGGATTAATTATATGAGGATAGCCCCATGCCGTCAGTTGATTTTAAACAGGTCGATGTATTTACCAACCGCCCTTTCAAAGGAAACCCTGTTGCCGTAGTGCTTGATGCATCTCACCTGAATGGAGAAGAAATGCAGCAGATTGCAAACTGGACAAACCTTTCTGAAACGACGTTCGTTTTGCCCCCGCAGGATGAGAAAGCTCATTATCGCGTGAAGATTTTCACCCCCGGCAGCGAATTGCCTTTTGCCGGTCACCCAACTATCGGCACCGCTCATGCTCTGCTTGAAGCCGGAGTTATTTCAGCTACAGATGGAGGCGTTATTCAGGAGTGTGACGCAGGATTAATAACACTCACCGTCACGCCACTGCCTGAAGGTGGTCAGAGCATAGCGTTTGAACTGCCTGCCCCCGCTATCCAGCCTCTGTCTCCAGAACAAACTGACAAACTCGAACAGATACTGGGCTGCGAGCTGGACCGCACGATCACGCCAGCCCTGGTTGACGTAGGTGCCCGCTGGGTTGTCGCGCGCGCAGCGGATACCCAGGCCGTACTGAAAACCTGTCCGGATTACGCACGACTGGCTGAGCATGACGCCAACCTGAAAGTCACCGGCGTATGTCTGTTTGGTGAGTATCCGACTGAAGCAGAGATGAAAATTGAAGTGCGCTCTTTTGCACCGGCGTGCGGCGTGAACGAAGATCCGGTGTGTGGGAGCGGAAATGGCAGCGTCGCGGCCTTCCTGCGTCATTACAGCGTGGAGCTCCCGACAGATGGTCAAATCGTTTCAACCCAGGGACAGATTCTTGGACGCGATGGCAGGCTGAATCTGACCATTGATAAGGACAAAATCCTGGTCGGTGGACAGGCGGTTACCTGCATCTCCGGAACCATTACCAGTTGATACAGCTTCGGCAGTAAGGCTATCCTCAGGAGACAGAACGTGCCCCATGAAAAAGCCGCCCCATTACCGGCTACGCGCAGTCATCCCTTAACAGCGCTGATTGCTGTGTTTACCCTCCCGCCCCTGCTGTGGGCAGGCAATTTTATAGTTGGTCGCGCGGTACGTGATGACATACCGCCGGTCACTCTGACACTCGTCCGGTGGCTGGTTGCGCTTGTCATCATTCTCCCGTTTGCTCTCCCGCACATCAGACGTGACTGGCCTCGCTATCTGCAGCATGCGGGACGAATTGTGGCGATCTCCTTAAGTGGCATTGCAGCATTCAGTCTTCTCGTGTATTTCGGTCTTCACCACACGTCAGGGACTAACGCCCTGTTGCTCAACTCATGCGTACCGGTGCTTATTTTGCTGTTCTCAGCCGTGTTCTGGGGAGCCCGGCTGAATATGACGCAGATTACAGGTCTGCTACTGTCCTGCGCTGGTGTGCTGACCATTATCTTTCGGGGCGATCCGCGAGGACTCCTTACGCTGGCATTTTCTTCAGGTGACCTGCTTCTGCTGGGCGCGATGACCTGCTTCGCATTTTACACCCTCTGGCTTCGCGGGCTGCCCGCCGATATTAATCGTCTGGGGCTGCTGGGCGTTCAGGTGATGATCACGCTGATAGCCGTTTCGCTGCTCTGGCCGTGGGAACACGCCTCGGGAGAATCCGCAAACTGGAAGACATCTACGCTTGCTGCAGTGCTGTTCCTGGGCGCGGGCCCGTCATTTGTTTCCTATCTTCTGTTTGGACGATGCGTGGAAATGATAGGTGCAGCACGCGCGGGGCTCAGTATCCATCTGATTCCGGTTTTTGGCGTGGCTCTGTCGCTTCTTTTTCTTGGCGAGCCACTGCATTTATTTCACCTGGTGGGCATTGTGACCATCCTCATCGGGGTCAGCTTCGCAACCTCAGTAAAACAAGGTAATCAAAAATGAAGAAAATTATTAAAAGCGATCGTCTGGCGGAGCCTGTCGGCCCGTTTTCAGCAGGCACCGGTTTTGAACGCCTGATTTTCGCCTCAGGACAGGTGGGACAGCTACCCGAAAGCGGACAACTCGCGGGTGACGATCTGGAAAGTCAGGCGCGCCAGGCGCTGAAAAACCTGCTGGCGGTGATTGAAGCAGGCGGTGGAAACCGGGATACGGTGCTTAAAGTAAACTGCTGGCTGCTGACCATGAACGACTTTGCAGCATTCAACGCAATCTACAAAGAGTTCTTTGATAATGAAGGCTTTCCGGCGCGCACCTGCATCGCCGCGGCTGAACTTCCACTGGGAGCAAAGGTTGAAGTTGAAGCCATTGCGCACCGCATGAACTGACCTTGTTACCATCAGATAAAGCTGACAGGAATATTCATGAGCGTTGAAAAAGTTAAAGAGTTTCTGCTTCTGCACGCACCTGATATTCAGGTGATAGAACTCGAAAAATCTACGGCAACGGTCAGCGAAGCGGCTGACGCTTTTGGTGTTGAAAGCGGTCAGATAGCCAAATCACTGACGTTTACCGTCGGTGAGGACACCGTGCTTCTGGTCATGCCCGGCGATCGTCGCCTCGACAACAAAAAGTTTAAAAGTTTCTTTGGGGTTAAAGCCCGCATGCTGCCCGCTGATGAGGTTGAATATCATACCGGCTTTAAACCCGGGGGCGTCAGTCCTCTGGGTGTTGCAGCCAAAGTGAAAGTTTACTGCGACGTAGGTCTGCGCCAGTACGAGGAAGTGCTGCCTGCTGGCGGTTCAGGGCAATCTGGCGTGCGCATAACGCCCGAACGCCTTGCTGAGGTCACCCTGGCCGAATGGGTAGATATGAGCAGCCTCTGACCCTAATCAGTCTCTCTTTCCAATCCGAACCGGTTTCACAGAGAAGCCGGTTCCGCTATTTCCCAGAGGTATTTCGTGAAAATCGCCCGGCACACCAAAAACTGCCCCTTTCTACGTCATGAACGTCGCTAAGGCGGCTTCATAAATAGAGAGTCAGCAAGAGCTGAACGCCCCCGCCATGATCCACCTGACGATAAGCAAACCCAACGTTACCGCGCCAGTTCACGTTCAAGGAGCGGCGATTAAGGCCGTTCGGCAGTGCATTACACATTACTTGTCGGCGCCAGACATCATGCCGCTGCGGGAAAATATCAGCGAGTGGTAGCCTGCCAGCATTTTCCAATTGCCTGCCAGGGATAGTTTTTAGCCGGGCCGCAAAAGTTAAAGATCCATACTCAATACCATACGGAACTTAACATCACCCGATCGCATACGCTGAAAAGCTTCATGAGCCCTGGTCAGTGGCATGGTTTCAATCTGCGCGCGTACGTTGGTCAGTAGACTGAACTTAAGGGCGCGTTCCGTTTCGTAGGGCGTACCGGTGATGGATCCTTCAGCTGTTAGCTCGTTTCCGACCATTGTGCCGGGCATAAATAAAAGTGGAGAGCTGCCTGCGCCTACAATCATAAATTTACCCCGTGGTGCGAGTGCTTTCACCAGTTCTGAAGCGGCCTCACTGTTGGTGATAGTCGTCAGAATAACCTGTGCACCGCCAGCCTTTTTAATTTCTGCAACCGCATCAGATTGTAACGTATCAATATATTGATGTGCACCCAGGTTAATTACATCCTGGCGAATGTCACTTCCACGTCCAACTGCAATGACCCGATATCCCATTTTTTGTGCATACTGTATGGCCAGATGCCCCAGACCACCTATGCCCTGAATAGCGATCGTATCGCCGGGTTTGGCTCCTGATTTGGCAAGAGCGTTAAAGGTTGCAATTCCTGCACAAAGCAGTGGAGCAGCCTCTGCTGCGAGAAGTTCATCGGGAATGAGAACCAGTCCCGTGGCGCGCGCGAGCATCATTTCTGCATAGCCACCATCCCGTGAGCTGCCAACGACGGGCTGGTTAGTGCACAGATTATAATGTCCCTGGCGGCACTGTTCGCACTCGTTGCAGTGTCCCCCGAGGCGACCGACCCCCACCCGTTGTCCTGTAAAAAGATATGATGGAACGCCCTCCCCCAATGAAATGATTCGACCCACCACTTCGTGTCCAGGGATACGCGGATAAGTCGTATTTTTTTCAAGGCCTTCAACCACGCCAGCATCAGCACCACAGATGCCACATGCCTCGACCTTAAGCAGAACTTCGCCGTAACCAGGTACTGGCACAGGACGCTCTACCAGTTCCATCTTACCAGGTTCGGTAACCTGCATTGCTTTGAACGTCTTCATATTTTTTATCCCACTCTCTGATATACAAAATTATTTAGCACCGCTTGTGTGGCTCGATCGCTGACAAGCGGGAGCACGGTCTCAGATTTGCGCGAAACCTCCATCGACCGCGATTTCAGCGCCAAGCATATAATTGGACTCGTCACTGGCCAGAAAGAGAACGGCAGACGCAATGTCATTCGCCGTGCCCAGGCGCCCGGCAGGGATCATTGATGCCAGATGACCCTTTGTTTCCGCTATCTGTCGTGCATCTGTACCTTCGAGTTCAAAAATCGGGGTATCAATTGCCCCGGGACTGACGCAGTTAACCCTGATTTTTCTGCTTTTAAGTTCTGCAGACCATGAACGGGCAAAAGATCTGACTGCGGCTTTAGAGGCGGATAAAACTGAAAAACCTGGCATTCCTACAGTATTAAGCCATGCTGAGTTCAGGATCACTGAGGCTCCGTCCTTCAGAAGTGGAAGGAAGGTCTGCATCGAATAAAAAACGCTTTTCACATTCGTATCCATCAGATCCTGATAACTTTGTTGCTCCGTCAGGCTAAGTGGTGTTGAGTAGGCAATGCCAGCATTAATGAAAAATATGTCGATGCTTTTTTCACCAAACTGATCCTGAATCAACTCGCATGCCCGTATAAGGTCTCCATCGTTATTAACGTCAGCAGAAATAATCGAGGCGGCCTGACCGAGCTTTCTTTTGAGGTATTCCAGACGTGCTTGATTACGTCCGATAAGGATCACTTGTGCACCCTCTCTGATAAAGATCTCAGCGGTGGCAAGCCCGATTCCGCTGGTAGCACCCGTGATAACGGCTGTTTTATTGAGTAGTCTCATAACTTGTTACCTTCTCGCTGATCAAGCCAGTATCGGTTCGTACCCTGCCGACAGCTGCACCTAATTTTTTATGCCCATTCACGCGCATGAGGCCTGGGTATCTGACATCAGTCCTCACCCACCTACGCCTGATAACGCGTTTCAGTTTTGCAGTAATGTTTCTTTCAGCCCTTCATGGTGACAAACTCTTCAGCTGCGGTTGGATGAATGGCCACGGTATTATCCAAATCCCTCTTTGTTGCGCCCATTTTCAGTGCCACCGCAAATCCCTGAAGGATTTCGTCCATTCCTTCTCCAATGCCATGAATGCCCACAATTTTCTCTTCGAGCCCGACGCATACCAGTTTCATCCTGGTAGCCTGACGATGATGGGTAATGGCAGTAAACATGGAAGTGAACGAAGCACTGTAGATTTTGACGTTTTGATCACCGAATTTTTCACGGGCCTGAGGCTCAGTTAGTCCAACTGTACCTATGGGAGGGTGGCTGAATACGACAGTGGGAACGTTATGGTAATCAAGATGTTCATCGGGCTTGCTGTTGAACAGACGTTCGGAAAGGCGACGACCGGCCGCAACGGCAACAGGGGTTAGCTCAAGCTGACCGGTAATATCGCCAACTGCATAGATGCCTTCAGCCGATGTATTCTGGTATTTATCCACAATGATGTAACCCTCTTCACTGAGAGCAACCTCTGCCGCTTCGATATTTAAGCCGGACGTATTAGGTTTGCGGCCTGTTGCCCATATCACAACATCCACAACAATTTTCTCTCCGGAGGCTGTGGTAATTGTCACTGAACCATCCTGCTCTTTTGAGAGGGCAGCAGTAATGGCATGTCGGTGAAGATGGATCCCTGACTCATCCATCATTGCAGCCAGAGAATCCCCGAGCATCGGGTCAAAATGACGAAGAGGTTTATCACCACGAACAAGAAGATGTGTTTCCGAGCCAAGAGATTGCAGAACGCCAGCGAGTTCAACTGCAATGTAGCCAGCGCCAATAACGGCCACTTTGCGTGGCAATGCATTCAGTTCGAAGAACCCGTCCGAATCAATTCCCAGTTCAGCACCGGGTACTGAAGGACGAACAGGATGCCCCCCCGTGGCGATAAGAATATAATCTGCCGTTAGCGTTTCACCGTTGACTTCAATACTTTTACGGCCTGTGAATCGTGCTTTCCCATGAATGACTTCAACAGCGTTTCTGCTGAGTACTGCATCGTAGGAACCATGGATCCGTTCAATGTACTCGCTGCGATTCCTGACAAGAGTGGCCCAGTCGAATTCATATCCGGATACCCTGAAACCATAATCGGGACCATAAGTTCTGATTGCATCTGCCACCTGTGCGGCATACCACATAACTTTTTTTGGCACACATCCCACATTCACACAGGTGCCCCCAATGGGGCCTTTTTCAATAAGGGCACATTTTTTTCCATGTGCAGCCGCGCGATTTACGGAGGCGATTCCTGCGCTGCCGCCGCCAATGGCAATGTAATCAAAATGTCGGGTCATCATTATTCTCCAGCCAGCATTCAGAAACAGGAAGCCAGCGCATGGTGATTCACGCCACCGGCCGTGTATGCTCAGTTATCTTGGACTATTTTTTGCTGCACCTGCCTGACGCCTTCCAGGGAAGCATCTACTGCACCTGCAAGGTATCCCGGAAATTGGTCTGACCATTCACTTGCAATTCCACACAAACTGCCCGCCCATGGTCCCATAGCAGGAAAAGCGGCAGGCACCGTATGCCCTGCCTGAATAAGTAAATCCTTTGCCGTTGCGGTATAAGGATCGTCTGCCCAGTCTTTAAAATATTCAGCAACGGGCGCTGATGCTTTCTCACCGAACAGACGGGTTAACTGTGCACGGCATAATGACTTAAGATTTTCTTCACTTGTGGTCCAGCGGGCTCGTGCCGGAACGCCCAGGAATCCAAAGAGAGCGTAAACACTGCCAGGAACAGAAGCATCATGGATCTCGGCCATAGGCCCCACAGCACTCCGGGCTTCGCCTGACAGTCCCGCCTGACGCCAGAAATCATCCTGATAAATAGCCACATATTTGGCATGCGGGGCCATCCAGGTTCCCGTGTTAGCCCACTCTTCTGATAACCGTGCAGGCAGCGCCGGATAGTATTCGATATTTGCTGCAAGCGCGGGTGGAAGGGCCAGCAGGACGTTACCCACTGTAAATTCCCGACAAATCTCTTCAGATGAAATCGTATGAATCTGAATCTCCCTGCCCGCTTTTTCAATGCGTACTACACGCGTATCAGTGTAAAGACGCTCAGAGTTTATCCGCTCTTCCAGCCGTTCCGTAAGCAGGCGCATCCCACCTGCTACTCGCATAGACGGTGGGGAGGAGACGTAGCCCGGATGACGGGAGGGTGGCTGATGATGTGTACGCTCATAGAGCATATCGCCACCTTCCGCCTGAGGTATTAGCGTAATATTCAGCTCTGCAGTCAGTGCTGCCAGGAGGGGCTGAAAAGAAGGCCAGACCCAGGTCGCCCCCAGGTCAACCCGTCCTTCCGGTGCCGCTCGCAGATCGGGGGTGCCCGGCTCGCTTCCGCAGGAGATGATTCTGCCACCGGTAATCGCCCGCGCTTCCAGTATCACATAACTGATCCCCGCTTTTTGAAGCTGGTAAGCAGCATGGAGCCCGCTAAAACCTGCGCCAATAATCGCGACCTGAGCATGTTCATTCATGATTAAGCCCCGTATAAGCGTCGTGTTCCAGATGGCCGGTTTTAAGGTAAATTAGCGTGCTGGTATCTCCGGACATCAGTTCAGGCCGGTCGCCTGAAGGAAACCTGAGCCAGCTGCCTGCAGGCCACATCACTCTCTTTTCATGAAGCATACCGCTAAGCACCAGAATTTCCGCACCTCCGGTAACCGCGTCCATCGAAACGGGGCTATGAGGAAGAAGACGGCGGAGCATCACTTTTTCATGCGCATTGCTGAAAAGCGGACATTCTTCACCACTTGCGACTTTATGCCAGTTATCACTGTCGTTCGTGTCCAGCCTTACGTGGGCGTGCTCTCCCTGGTCCATCTGCCGGAGCTTCACAAAAATCATTGCACCGACACTGCTTGAAGGCTGATGTGCTGAATCAGGGGGATTTCGCATATACCAGCCTGCAGGATAATGATCCTTGCCCTCTGAAAAAATTCCGGAAAGCACCAGAATTTCCTCTCCATCCGGATGATGATGTTCAGGAAAATGAGACCCGGGCTGATATTTAACGATGCTGGTCGCACGCGCTTTTTCTGCGCCTATTCGATCAAGCATGACACGATCGACCCCAGCCCGGGGGGATGAAACCCAGTCGTATTCTGTGGGTCTAACAGAAGCCCGGCGGGCGAAATCGTGATTAACTAACATGGTCTTATCCATTTAAGAAACGACAGCGCTTCGCACAAATATGCGAAGCACCGTCATCGTGAGCTTACTCTTTTGGTAATGCATCAAACGCATCAAGCGCATGTGCCGTATAGGTCAGTGCAGCGCCGGTATTCAGAGAAATCGCGACGGCGAGTGCCTCAGCAATTTCTTCACGAGTGGCGCCCTGTTTAGCCGCAGCTTTAACATGAACTGACAGACATCCGTCGCAGCGAGTGGTGATCGCTACGGCCAGCGCGATAAGCTCATGAGTTTTCTTATCCAGATGTCCCATAGCCGAAGCACCGGCATCCATTTTCATCAGACCTTTCATAAACTCTGGCTGCAGTTTCGCGTATTCGCCTACAACACCGAGCAGTTCATCACGATGGCCATTCCAGTCTAAAAGCATAAAAATCTCCGGTCATTAATAAATAGTTAAGGCAATAAAGCTCGCCAGAAGGTTAAGCGACAGTGTAAATACGAATATCCGGGGCACTGTTGAGATAAGGTTTCAGCCCTTCCACCACATCGTGTGTGAACAGCGAAGAGGTCAGGTAAGCTTCGGCCTGTTTTTCAGAATTAAAGCCATGTAAAACCTGGACGTCTTCTTTTCGCACGAGAAGTTCCTTAGAAACAGCACCATCAATGTCTTTCAGGAAAGGGGCTTTGTATTTCTGATATATCCCGGCGGCAGCTTCACGGTTTTTTTCACTGATATTGAGCGTAATTTGCAGATAAGCCATGCTGTACTCCTTACTAAATGTGATGGTGGAGCAGGTTTACGGGACCTGAGTTATCCACCCTGTAATTTCCGGCCAGCAATAAAGAACAGGATCGCTCTTTATCGTCATCCTGATACCATCAGAACGAAAGGGAACCTGACCTGGGCAGCGGGATCAATTCATGTGGCTTAACATTTGCAGCGGCAATTTATCTACGCCACATCAAATAATATCCTGTCGCTGTTGTGCATTATGTGAAGATTACATATGGTGAACAACCTAGATAATCTTGACCACCAGGAAAGAATTTCTTTCTCATATGAAAATCCCTGTCCATCTCAATGCATTGCGTGCGTTCGAAGCCAGCGCACGTCATCAAAGTTTTTCCCTGGCAGCAGAAGAGCTACATGTCACTCCGGCAGCGGTCGGACAACTCGTCAGAACACTTGAAGATACGGTGGGCTATCCGCTCTTCCAGAGAAGTGGCAACCGCCGGGCAGGCCTGATTCTGACTGAATCGGCATTAAGAGCCTTGCCTGATATTCAGGCGGGTTTTGACAGACTGAGTATGGGCATGACACGGCTGCGGGAAGGCGCTACTGACGGAGTCCTGAACGTAACCCTGAGCCCTGCGCTTGCGGCAAAATGGTTGCTACCGCGTATTGAGGATTTTCAGAATCGCTGGCCAGATATTGACATCCGGCTCCATACCTATTTGAAACTACTTGATTTTAATACACAAGCCATCGATATTGGCATACGCTATGGAAGCGGTAAATGGGAAGGAGTGGAGTCCGAACTGCTGATGTCGGAGGATGTTTTTCCGGTATGCTCCCCGTCACTACTGAAGGCCAATCCGGTGGTGAACTGCCTGACCGGCGTCACCTCTCAGATCCTTATTCATGACCTTTCAATGGAGAGTCATAAAGATTTTCTGACCTGGGAACACTGGCTAAACCATTTTAACAAGCATGAAATAGCACGCCGTCCCGGACTACGAATCAATAGTTCTGCTGCAGTACTACAGGCGGCAGCTGAAGGACAGGGCATTGCGCTTGCGCGCAGCATCATGGTTCAGGACGATATCAGAAGTGGACGCCTGGTACGGTTGTGTCCCGAGGTTTGTCTGACATCGCCGCTCGCATATTATCTTGTCTATCGTTCCGGTTGTGAAAATCTGCCCAAGATTTCACTTTTCAGGCAGTGGATGCATGAGCAAGCCAGGGCGGCTATAAATCTTAACCTGAATCCCTGACAAGGCTGTCACTGACGTCCTGAACAAGCCAGTCGTGCAGCACTTTTACTTCCGGACGCATTCTTGATTGCTCTGACATGACAAGATAATAAGACCACGTCAGGGGCCAGCGATGTTCCGGGAAAAGTAATATCAGTTGGCCGGTGTCAATCAGTTGCTGAACCAGCGCGCGTCTGACAACCGCCACGCCTCGTCCGCTGAGAGCGGTCATTATCACTGTTGCCGTTGAGTTGATGTGCAAGTTTGTGCTCCCTGACGGCGGTGCCTGGATCCGTTTGAAAATGGTCTCCCAGGAAGGAAATCCTGCACCCGGATGTGGCGTATCGTCCTCTATACGTTTTTCATTTGCCAGCCATTGCGGTGTGGGGCTGACTCCTGACGCCAGAAGCCGGGGACTGCAGACAATGACGGCTTCCTCGTCCATGAGCCAGGTTTTGCTCAGGCCCGGCCAGTCCCCGGGCCCACATCTGACCCCAAGATCGGCCTCTCCATGAATCACATCAGATAACCTTTCCGTCACGTCCAGACGAATGTCGATATTCTGATGTTGCTCTGAAAAACGGTTGAGGCGTTCCATCAGCCAGTTCATCAGCAGGACCTGGGAGGCTGTTAATACAATAACGGAGCGTGCTCTGCGTCCGCGTAGCTTGTTCAGACCTGATTCAAGCTCATCCAGGCCGTGCGAAATATCCTTTAATGCATCCTGCGCCTCACTTACGAGTGTTAAACGTGATTTGCCACTGCGGGAGCGCAGCAGGAGAGGATGTCCAACCCACTCTTCCAGCGCCCGAACCAGCTGGCCAACCGCAGCAGGCGTCACGCCCAGCTCGTCAGCTGCCCCTTTAAAACTTCCGTGACGCGCCGTTGCTTCGAAGGCATGTAGCCATTTAAGTCTGTTAAGTGATCGCATAGGTTTCCTCCGGTTCATATGCTGCCATAAAGCATTAATCTGAGATAGTTTTTCTTTGTTGTCATGCAAGTTCTTATGCCTCGTACCGCAGGTGCAGTCATGGCATTCTTTTTGGCAGGGAGGCGACGGAATATCCCGTAACTCCATAAACTAATTTTAAGGTTGAGGTATAAGATGACAGCACTATTTTCTGGTAAAAAACTTCTGGTCGTTGGCGGCACAAGCGGTATGGGCTTTGAAACTGCCCGTCAGGTTCTTAAAAATGGCGGCAGTGTGGTGCTGGTGGGGAATCGTCAGGATAAAGCTGAGGAGGCACGCCGTACGCTGTCAAACGAAGGTCAGGTCTCGATCATCGTCGCCGATCTCATGAAAGAAGAAGGCATGAAACACGTGACTGACGTTATCAACCGCGAACACAAAGACATCAGCTTGATGGTTAACGCGGCCGGAGTTTTCTTTCCAAAACCTTTTACTGAGCATGAAGAAGCGGATTACGACATGTATATGTCCATTAACCGTGCTTCGTTCTTCATTACCCGTGATGTCGTTCGTAATATGGTAAGCGGAAATATCAAAGGCTCTATCGTGAATATCGGCTCCATGTGGGCGCAGCAGGCTATTGGCGCAACGCCGTCATCCGCCTATTCAATGGCGAAAGCTGGCCTCCATGCCCTGACCAAAAACCTGGCCGTAGAACTGGGTGAAAAAGGGATCCGCGTAAATGCCGTTTCACCGGCAGTGGTTCATACGCCTATTTATGAAGGATTTATTCCAAAAGATGACGTTAAAAGCGTCATGAATAGCTTCGACAGCTTCCATCCGATTGGCCGTGTCGGTACTCCGCAGGATGTTGCCGAAGCTGTATGCTTCCTGCTGTCTGAGAAAGCCGGTTGGGTTACTGGTGCCGTTTGGGATGTTGATGGTGGCGTAATGGCTGGCCGCAACGCCTGATTTTACCCGGCCCGGACCTAAGCGTCCGGGCCAGAAAGGTCACACTTATGTACATATACATGAATAATGCCGTACCTGACCCCCTGCTTCATCAGTCAGGCAGCAGCACAGATGAACAGGTTCCCGGAAAGGCGGTATTCAACGTTAGTACGTTCTGGCAGGGTGGTCTGAAAAGTGAGTCTGTCTGTAATGCATCAATCATTAATGGACAAACGCAGGCCGGAAGAGGCCATAAACTTTCCTCTGATGAACCCGAACTGCTTGGCGGCAATGGTTCGGCACCCGGCCCTCAGGAGCTCCTGCTTGCAGCTTTCAATGCATGCCTTACCGCAGCATATGTGACAGCAGCGCGAGCGGAAAATGTGCTTATCGATAAGCTGAATATCACCACGTCAGGCGAACTTGATGTGAGTCGATTTCTTGGACTGGATTCTGGTGAGGAACCCATACCAGAAACGCTGCGCTATGTGATCACCGTAAGCGGTTCCGGCTCTGTTTGCCAGTTCGAGAGAATACATCAGTCCGTCATAGCAACATCGCCTAATCGATGGATTATCGGTAAAGGGATGCTCATCGAAGGTGATCAGATCATTGAGTAAAAGGCCGTCATAGTTCAACCTTATTTCAGAACAGTGAAGGAATGCCCATGTACAGCCGAGTATTTCTGGCAATGGTGGCTTTTGCTGCTAATTCAGTATTGTGCCGTTTTGCACTTAACCAGCAGCATATAGATCCCGTCTCTTTCAGTGGGCTCAGGATAACCGGTGGTGCAATCATGCTTGGTTTTATGCTCATGCAGTCCCGTCCGCGACAATCTTCTGAACTGAGCTGGCTCAACGCCTTGCTGCTGTCAGTGTACATATTCGCCTTCTCTATGGCTTACGTGGCAATGGATACCGGAACAGGTGCCCTGATTTTATTCGGTACGGTTCAGCTGATTATGACGGCCTGGGGCCTTTATAGAGGCGAAAAAATGACGTCGATAAAAGCAACGGGGCTGGCTCTGGCTGTCACAGGGATTGCCATTTTGCTTCTACCCGGGGCCAGAGCGCCATCATTATTCGCTGCTTTACTGATGGCGATATCCGGCGTGGCCTGGGCAGCGTATTGCATAACCGGAAAAAAAGTCAGGCATGCAACCAATGCTACTGCCGCCAATTTTATTATGGCTGCGCCCTTTGCTGCGCTATTCATGCTGCTGTACAGGCATGATCTGCATGCGGACAGTGCCGGTATTCTCCTGGCGGTCACATCCGGTGCCATTACGTCTGCCCTTGCCTACGTACTCTGGTATTCGATCCTGCCCAGCCTTACATCGACAATGGCCTCAACAGTGCAGCTCAGCGTTCCGTGTCTTGCGGTACTGGGAGGCATACTATTTATGGGAGAGGTTCTGGATTTCCATATCATTTTGAGCACCGTCATCATCCTGGGAGGGATTAGCCTGGTGATAGGCTCTGAAAAGCAGCATAAGACCTGACCTAATCATAAATTAACGACGAGTCGGTTTGTTTATTACCGATAATAGATTCACCGAAGCTTTCCATTGTATTTAAGCAGACCAGAAAAATAGTTCATACGCTTGTACGACTGATGAACCAACGTTGCAGATAGGAATACTCTCAGAAAGAGAAAAATAACATTCCCGTCAAAGACGGATCCGTTTTAAAAAAAGATAGTGAGTGCGAAACTTTATGAAAAAAGAAAAATTTGTTTTTGAAAATAACCAAGGGCAAAAGCTTTCTGCTCTGTTAGAGTTGCCTGATAAAGTCAGGGCATTTGCCTTATTTGCTCACTGTTTTACCTGTGGCAAAGATCTGAAAGCGGCATCGCGTATTGCCCGAGTACTGACGCAGCATGGCATTGCTGTTCTTCGGTTCGATTTTACCGGACTAGGAGGCAGTGACGGCGACTTTTCAAATACCAACTTTAGTTCGAACGTTGAGGATCTCAGGTCGGCTGCTGCGCACCTCAGAGATAACTTTCAGGCACCTTCACTTTTAATCGGCCACAGCCTCGGTGGCTCAGCCATTCTGTCTGTTGCAGGTGATATTCCGGAAGCAAAAGCTGTCGTCACGATCGGCTCACCCGGAGAGATATCCCATGTAAAGCGGCTATTTGAGGATGACCTGTATGCCATTGAAAAACTCGGCGCATTTCCAGTTCATCTTGCCGGTCGTACGTTCCTAATCCGACAGCAACTGGTTGATGATATTCATCAGCAAAAAATATCAGAAAAAGTGTTCAGAATGAATAAGCCTCTTCTTGTTTTTCATGCGCCTGAGGATGATACGGTTCTGATTGAACAGGCTGAACATATATTTAAATCAGCCAGACACCCGAAAAGTTTTATTTCTCTACACGGAGCAGACCATCTTCTTTCTGATAATAAAGACTCAGAATATGTAGGTGAATGCATCGTGTCATGGAGTTCTCGTTATCTCTAATTAAAGATTACAGAACCTTCTGTAAACGCCTGAAGAAATTTTGGAAATAAAGTTCCGCTATTCTAACGTTACCAGCTTTAATGAAAACACATCACGGCTGCTTTCTATCTATTCCGCCAATATCCGCTCCTGTCACAAAGCAGACATTAAGATCTACAGCAACAGGGAGCTTCTGAATGCCGCGTCAGCGGCATAGAGGCGCCAGCTGTAGTTGAATGGAGTACTGCGGGCAAATGGCGCCGTCGCCCGGCGCAGCCGGCTGCTGTTTTGACAGGTTCTGCCTCACCGCCCCCCTTCCCTTGTATCTAACAGTTTGTGGTGATTAGCTACCACCACTGAAGCAGAGTGAGCCGCCCCCTTCCCTTAAGGTCAGAAAAGTCGGCACCGCTGAACCTTGATTTGCAGCATATGGCCCTCCGCTTCACCTTTCACGCCAGCACATCAGGTTGAACGGTTACCGGGAGCTCGACTCCGTATGTACAAGGCGAACAGGCGTGACGGTTTATGTGAGAGGAGTTTGACCATGTTTCCAGTCGGCATTGACGTAAGTAAAAACACCCTGGATCTTTGCATGCTTTATGACGGTATCAAAGGACGCATAAAAACCCGTAACATCCAAAATAACAGACATTCAGTTGAAAATATTCTTCGCTGGCTCAGGCTCCAGCACTGCGGTCCGGAAGATGTTCATGTGGTGATGGAGGCTACCGGGGTTTATCACGAACGGCTGGCTACTGAGTTACATGATGCTGGTTTCTATGTCTCTCTGGCCAACCCTCACCGTAGCAGAGAGTTTGCACGCGGCATGGGAATAATGACAAAAACGGATAAGGTGGATGCGTATATGCTGGCCTGCTACGCATTCCTTAAGAACCCTCACTGCTGGGAGCCGCCGGCACCCGAAATCAGATATCTCGGTGCACTCCTGCGACGGCGGGATGTTCTACTGGGTGATGCCCTGCGTGAGGAGAACAGGCTGGAAAAATACCTGTCCACAGACACACCTGCAGATATTATCAGTTCCTGCATGCATATGGCGCAGCTGCTGCGCGAGGAGGTAAGCAATATCGAGCGGCAGATTAAAGCGCATATCAAAGCCAGCCCTGCACTGAGGCGTGATTATACACTTCTGACCTCAATTAAATCTGTTGGCCCCCAGCTGGGAATGCATATGCTGGTCGTGCTTCGCAGCCATGACTTTTCATCAGCTGAGCAGGCTGCCGCATTTCTGGGTGTGGTGCCGATCGAGAAACGCTCAGGCACATCGGTCCGGAGCCGACCGCGGATGTCGAAAATCGGCCCCCTGAGTTGAGAGCGAAGCTTTACATGTCAGCACTGTGCGGAAAAATCTACAATAAGCGAATGCGAAATATTTACGACGAGATGTGCCTGCGGGGTAAACCTAAAATGGTGGCCATTGGCGCGCTGATGCGGAAACTGGTGCACTGGTGTTATGGCGTCCTGAAGACCGGAATCGTTTTTAATGATGAAGGCCTGAAACAAGTACTGTCAACCTGACTGTACCAGGCTGGCACTAAACTCAAAATAACGCTCGCTGCAGTAAGTGAGCGCAGTCTGCTATGAGCGAAAAGCGGACGTTGACCGAACGCTCTTAGCGTCAAACGCCACCATATTTAAATAAAAAATGCCACCTTGTCGGGTGGCGGTCTTGCGGGACAGATGCTCGCGCCCTCGCCGGAACTGGCCACGCAGCCAATCGCGGCCGCGAGGCTGGGAACGCTTCTGACTATTTTTCCGGCCTCGTTGTGGATGAGCCGCGCGGACGCCGGGCCGGCATTTTGCTCATGCTGACGCAGCCAGGTCCGGAGGGTATCGGGGCTGCAACCAATTTTGGGCGCAATGGATTTGATGGCGGCATGTTCAGAGGCGTAATCATCACGCTGTTCCAGCAACATTCTGACAGCACGTTCACGTAATTCAGGTGAGTAACGGTTAGCTGATTTTGATGTCATGTCGGGTCTCCTTTCACTGAGAGTTTAGTCTCCTGGATTCCCGGGGCGGTTCAGACTGGCCGTTGCCCGATGATGAAGAACTGGCATGGCAATTCTCTGTGCTGTTTGAGGGGCAGGGGGAAATGCCTGTACCGCCTTGGGGATCTGTCTGGCTGGAGCGCGATAACCTGCTGATGGGCGATACCACCGCTGAGTACCGGGCGTTTCTGCATTCTCAGGGAATGACTTTTAACTCGCGTCAGAATGAACCGGAAGATCAGTTTGGGCTGATGTTGTTAGCCTGTAGCGCGCTACTGGATGCCGGAAAAGATGCGGCGGTTAATCAGTTGTTAGAGGTTTATTTGTTACCGTGGGGATATCGCTATCTTGAACGGCTGCAGTGCAACGTGATGAGTCCGTTCTATGCCCGTCTTGCCGTAGTAACCATGCGTTATTTGCAGGATGTGCAGCAGCAACGAGCGTTGAAACCTGCGGTGAAACGGTTGTACTTTGGATGAACAAATCTGAGAAATATTATCAGGAGTTGATGACTCACCCACACGTCAGTCGACGCGGGTTGTTTCGTGCATTTGTCAGTGCAGCAAAACACACAATGCCGGAAGTAATAACTACCCGGCTGGGGCATTCGCTGCCGCCAGGAGCGGTTCCTGATGCGGAGTTCATTGCTCAGTGTACCCGATGTAGTCAATGCATTGATGTCTGCTCAATGGGAGTCCTGTCCAGGCATGAAGACGGTTACCCACAACTGATGATTGAGTATGCCAGTTGTGATGGCTGCGGTTTGTGTATCGCAGCATGTTCGAGCGATGCGCTACGCGTGCAGTCTCGTTTTGATACCGGACTGCGCCCAATGTTCAGTAATACTGCCTGTGTGAATCCTGTCAGACAGTGTAAACAGTGCGTGGATGTATGCCCACGACAGGCTTGCTTTATTGATGAGTCTGGACTGGTGTCGGCTGACAACGAATGCTGTGATGGTTGTGGTGAATGCGCTATACAGTGCCCTCACAATGCTGTAACACTATACTGATGAGTCAGGATGTCATGGAGGAGGAATAGAGGTATTAACAGGCTATTTATATCCCTGATATTATTTTTCAGTCGACGATATACATGCAGAGTCATCCAGCTTGATAGAGGGTCTCCGAAAATCGGTTCAAATGCTAAATTATCTGGCATAAAGGTCGCATTGTTTAAACTGCGACCTTTTGAATGACCAGGCTGATTTTTTCGGGGGGAGTACTATTTCAGTGCTTTTCTTATTCTCTCTAACCCTTCTTGTACCACGGCGCGTGGACAGGCAAGATTAATCCGGATGTAACCATCTCCATTGCTTACGAACATGTTCCCACCTTCGAGCAGAATTCCCGTCTGGTTGGCGAAGTAGAGAGAAAGCTGTTGTCTGTCTACCTGCGGTGGCAGGTATTTCTCAATATTTATCCATGCCAGATAAGTTGCGTCGGGAATTTTAAAGTTTGCGTCAGGAAAGTGCTCTTGGGTAAATTTTTCTACCAGTCTGAAATTATCATCAAGATAGTGTTTCAATTGTTCCAGCCACTCGTCGCATCGGGACCAGGCCGCCTTGGTCGCAGCCACACTCAGTGGTGAAAGAAACTCATCATAAAGACGCAGCCATTCTTTTCTGATCTTTTCATTTTTGATAAAGATATGTGACATCAGGTTTCCGGCAAGGTTGAAGGTTTTGCTTGGTGCCATGCAGGTGATGATCTTATCAGTGTCTGGGAAAAGTTTTGCCATTGGGATATGACTGATTCCGTTTCTCAGTAAATCACAGTGTATTTCGTCTGAAATAATCCAGACATCATTTTCAAGGCACAACTGCCCCATTCTCATTAACTCTTGTTCAGACCAGACCTTCCCGGTCGGATTCTGCGGATTGGATAAAATGAACAGTTTAATATTTAGAGAGGGATCGGTTAGTTTTGTCTCCATATCGTCGAAGTCGATAACGTATTCATTGTCCTGTTCCAGCAAATCAGAACAGATCACTCGACGATAGCTATAGTCTCCAGCCTGCTTAAAAGGCGTATAGGATGGTGTATTGATCAAAACACTCTCATCCTGTTGTGTCAGTAACGGTACTAAACGGTTAAGTGCAGGGATAATGCCTGGTGAAAGCACGATTTCCGCGGTATCTATATTCCAGTCATAGCGTCTCTGGCACCAGTTGTGGAAAATATGATAGTACTCATCATCGTAAACTTTTGTGTAACCGAGGATTTTTTTGTCAAGCCTCTCCTTAATCGCTGCAAGGATCTCCGGAGGTGTCGCAAAATCCATATCAGCAACCCACATTCTGACAAATTCATCGTCCTTAAAGTCAAAGCGGGCATTCTTGTCGGCTTTAAATATATATTGTCGCCACCCATCGTAGTTCAGGGCATCAGTATTTTTTCTGTCGATAATTTCATCAAAATTGTACTTCATAATTGAACCTTCTTTGGACATATATGTTTGATTAAATGAATTTCAGGAACGGAGAAATGCAGAGCAGGATGCCAGTAAAGATGATCAGATACAGAGAAAACCCCTTATATCGGTGAAGAGAGGGTACCTTGTAAACCAGATAAGCAGGGATTAAACAACCAACGATGCCGAAAATGGGGCTACAGATTGAGGTGAACAGCAGAACCGGCAGGTTCAGAACGATTGCCCCCCAGGCGATAGCGATAGTGAAAATGACGATACTAACGTTAAGTGCTTTTTTATTGATTTTCTCTGACGGAATAAAGCGAGTCAATACGTTCATCGCCAGCCCCTGTACGGCCTCTTTGAACCCGAGGTAAACACCGAAGAAGGCGGTCATCAGGGCAAAGATATTTAATGCCACACCAACTGGTGTCACATACTTTGCTGCATCTCCTTCAATAAACTGTGCGGCAATAGCCAGTGCTGAAATATTTTGTTCGTATGCTTTGACAGCTTCATCGTGACCGAGGGCGAAAGTAAATGATAATGCATAAAAGAAAACAACGATAAACAATGTACCAAAAGCGATATTCATTGCTCTCAGTGCTTTATATCTTGCCACTTCTATAGATTTGTTTTTTGCACGATATGAAATTACCATCGGACTCAAAGACTGAATAAACAGGATAGATGTCAGTGTAAATGGCAGGGTGATAATTGCATTTTTGATTAAAATACTAAGGGAAGGGAATGAACCGATGTTTTTGGAGAGGTCCCACATACTGACCATCATCAACCCCAGGATAAGCACTACCACCAGTTTTGATAACACCATAAAAGAGGAAATCTTGAACAAGAGTTCTTCACTACGTGAAGCAATAAGCACAAGAAATGTAATAAGAATCAGGCCATAGAAAGGATTTTCTGATAAAAGACTTTCAGTTAAGCCAAATGTGTGTAAATACGAAGCTGTATCGTTAGTCAACGCTGTAGGGTAGGCGAAAATCCAGATGACCAGCATGAGAAAGTAGAGCAGACCGAGGAGCATTCCCCAGTTTTTTCCCAAATATCCCTCGATGACACCAGGATAGTCTTTACACTCTCGTGAGTCTGCCAGCGTATTGATAAACAATCGTTGAAACAGGTACATGGCTGGATAACCAATGATGGATGAAAGCAGGAATACCCACAGTCCAATAAGTCCCACCTGGACCGGTAAAAACACAATTCCGGCACCGATAGCCATACCAATGCTTATAATAATCCATCCTATATCTGTACTGTCAAATCGGGTTAGTTTTTTCCACTCCTCTGGTGACAATGAGGCCCTGTCGATGTTCTGTTCTAATATGGTCATAGGTATCTTCCTGTGTGAGGATATTTTATGGTGGTTATTTACAGAGGTTCGCACTTCATAAATGATTCTACTCTGTAAGTATATTAATTATCTTTTTAAAATTAACTAATTTTATGATTTATGACTTACTTTATTTCTTGTTTTTGTTGATTTAGTTAATTTTATTTCATAAAATTATGAATATGATTGATGTCACAGGAGGTTGAATATGGTAAAGCTTGACAAAGTTGATATGCAGATTTTAAAACTCTTGCAGGAAGATGGAAGGCTGAACAACGCTGAGATTGCCAAGCGTGTTTTTCTTTCCCCGCCAGCCTGTTGGAAACGGCTAAAGTTTTTAGAGCAGGAAGTGATAAAAAACTATCGGGCTTTTATTGAACCCAAAAGCCTTGGATATAATTTTTACGCGTTCATGAATATTACATTAGATCTCCATTCCGAGGAGTGCATGCAACATTTTGAGGAGGAAATAATGAAGATTGACAATGTCATTGCCTGTCATAATATCTCCGGGAGATATGACTATCTTTTGCATCTTGTAGTAAAAGATATGGATGATTTTCACAACGTATCAATGATAAAGATACGAACAATTGGAAATATAAAGGAGATGAATACTAGTTTTAGTATCAGAGAAATTAAATCGTTTAAAGGTTTGCCTATAAAATAAATGATGTATAAGGAAGTTTTTTGTTAAAAATATATAGAGTTATTTTTTAGCAAACCTTTATGTTTTCATTAATGGGAATAGTTAGCCAGTTTTTCAATAGCATAAGTGTTGCTTCTATTGGAAAGTATTTTGTGTAGTGTATGACTTGCCGCCAGACAAATATTTACTTATCCCTGAGGTAGATTTTTTCAAGCCGTTCAAGGTGTTTCTTTAATATGCAACATGCTCCGTCAATGTCATTGGCTATTATTTTTCCTAGAATTTCATTGTGATCGTTAAAGGAGTCCTCCATATCTTTTAGGCTTTGTTGAATAAATCGAACTTTTAGGTGATTGGCGGATCTGATCGTTACAGTCGTTTCAGCATCGGGTCCCCATGGCAAAGCAAAAGTTTAAAATCACCAACTGGTCAGCCTACAACAAAGCTCTCAGGCAGCGCGGTTCGTTGACGGTCTGGCTTGATGAGTCTGCCATTGCTGCATGGACTGACGGCTCGCCGCCTTTACCCCTATCCGCACAATTGCCTGAAGTTCTGAATCGTTGCCCTGGAAAGACTTGCTGCCGTATCGACGATGACAAAGCTGTAAGGATTTCCATTTATCAGAGGACTCAGATCGGTACATGCAATAAGAAGCGCCTCTGCCTGATGAGCTTCTACTTCTGCCAACAAACTCTGCCACTCTGCCTGTACATCGGGATCGTGAAAGCCTTTTGTTTTAACTCGTCCAATTAGTAATGTGGTCATTTCACGAAGCCGCTGTGTATCTATAATCTTTTTGCCAGAGGCTATTATTCGTGCCTGATAGAAACCTGCTTTAAGCGTGGGTTCTGTAGCCAGTACCGCGATTTTGGTTACTTCTTTCGGTAGCGACTCGAGGGCACTGTCTGCAATATGCAAAAGTGGAATGCCGCAGCTTGCACCTTTCATTTCGTTGAAATAACAATGCGCAAGGTTACAGGGAACAGTTATAAGGCTCACTTTAGCTTTGACAAGTTCGGCAATACCCTGCTGCAGGGCGCCGATCATCGCATCATCATTAATTTTCTTACCGGGCCAAAAAGGTGTTGGCAATGAAATAATATGCATTTTGGGAAAATCCAGATCATATTTTGCGCCATAGACGATCTGGCAGTCTGTCACCAGCATATCAACGAAGGGTGCGGTCGAGCGAGGCCCCATACCTGCAAGTACACCTATAGAAACAGTCATCGCCAGAGGCTCCTTTTTCCTGATACTCTTTTTCAGATGAATAATTATCACTTAATTGCCAGCAGAATTAAAGAGATGCATCTTTCTGTACCTCTTTATCAGGAGTCATGTACAACCGGGCGCGTGCGATGTCACCAGTTAATTGATGTATCATTATGTATTCCCCGTCTCCTTCTGGCACAAAGCGGTCGGCTCTCCCTTCAGAGGCCTTTATGCCATCAGTTAATGTAGTTTTCCTTCACCTTCACTAAAATGGAATATCGTCGCCCGCCGCAGTCTCATCAGAGGCAGGCGCAGCATCGGGTAAAGGAAGGTTACTGACGATATATAAATTAAGGATGTCTTCTCTGTCCATAAACATGATCTGGCTTCTTTTGCTCGCATCAAGTTTCCCGCCCAGCCAGTTTCTCGCCTGTTTAGTGATCTCCCCGCCGGCCACAATAAAGGCATGATCAACCAGCACCTTTCTGTTTGTTTCCGGGTCAAATATTTCATGACCAAGCATCATCAGAACCTGATTGTGAATTTCCGCCACATTTAAATTTGTGGATTTGCTGACACCGGACGCATCCAGCTTGCCTTTTTTTGCCTGAATACCGAAATAAAGAACATGCTGCGTAGGCAGGATAAACTTCATCCAGATGTCTTTTCCATATTCCAGCGCTTTATCCTTATGTCCTGCTGCTGTTATCCGGTGGAAGCCGAGTTGCCGGAATAAAGGGAGAAGTACCTCCTCTATCAATTCATCTTCAGAGCAGGTATCAAGGAACGCTATCAGTAAGGTCCTTCTTTTTATTTCGGGAGGCGTCAGGGGGCGGTGAGGATTATTGCTTACAGAGACTGTTTTGGTGCCATTGTGTCGGATATACAGCAGGTTATCGTCTCCATAGAAAGCTTCATAGCCCTCCCGCATCAATGGTTTGTTCAGTTCTGCAAGGGCTTTTAATCTCCCGGGATCGTCATCCATGGCATCTTCTTTTAACATCAGAAACCTGAGCACATGAACAAACCTTTCCGGCAAAGCGTGGGCTTTCGACTGGGGCTCATTCAGAAGTTCTTCCAGCCTCATAGCTGTCCATGCCCACCGCGTTGACCCGTCATGAACAACGTCCATGTCGCAGTCCTGGAAAAATTCCGTGATGCGGCTGCTTGAACGGTACAGAAACGCTTTATTATCTCCGATGAGACATTCCGCGAGAGCCCTGAGATTTCTGTCCTTAAATTTCATGTGTAATGATCTCACTCCGGTTCAGTAAAACACAGATATTTGCAGCCATTATTTGGCCTGGTAAGGTTTAACTATCCACTCCCCGTAATCACTGAATCATAATAGAAATGCCCGCGTCCGGCATTACGCGGGCATCTCATGTATCAGCCTGCCTGCAGCTAACCGGCCCAGTCTTGCAGTGTGAGGCCCGGCACCCGCTCAAACTCTCCCCCGTTCTTCGTCACCAGCACGGCACCGGCGGCAATGGCGTGTCCGGCAATGGCCGTGTCGTTAGGACCCAGCGGCGTCCCGGTCGCCGCCAGGGCTGCCTTAATTTCCGTGGTCGCATCCACCGCGGCGCGGTCCCAGGGCAGCACGACATCGAGACTGGCGCAGAACGCATCGGCCAGAGCCTGCGTGGCGGGACTGTCCTCCCGCGCGGCCTGTGACAGCTCGGCCCATGTGATGGCTGAAATCACAATACGGTGGCCACGCAGCACCGCCTGCTCCAGCCACCCGAGCACGGCTTCCGGCTGCTCGCGCAGGATGAACGCGCAGAAACGGGTATCGAGCATATACGTTCTGTTCACTGTTCACCCCGCCCGTTATCACTTATAACAACTTCACGCTCCGCCATAAACTCAGGCCCGGCCTTCCCCATCAGGGCGAATGAGTTCCAGGCCGGGCGGACGGGACGCAGGATGATGCAGTCCCCTTCCCGGACGATCTCGAGCTCGCTCACCCCCTCAAAATCCAGATCGCGGGGAAGGCGGATGGCGCGGTTGTTGCCGTTTTTAAAAATGGATACGGTTCTCATGGTGTTTCTCTCCCGAGTCGAGGGATATGTGGAGCATATACGGAATGGTGTTCGTTGCACCGGGTGTGTGCATATGTTTAATATATGCAGATGCTCTGCATATGTATATATTTAGCATATGCAGATGGTAAGGATATGCGTATGTCTTACATATGCAGATGCCATACACATAGATATGGTTAGCCTATACCTAATTCTCTATTTTTCCGCTGAGATCCGAAAAAAGGTAAAGCCGGATCGAATCAATCTTTGTTCCCGAAAAGACCTCCCGGGCGGTGTCAATAATTCTGGTATAAACGAAACGTAATATGTGTCTGCATCACGGCAGGCTGGCACATATTGCGGCAGGATATGAAAAAACCAGAATAACTGGCAAAGGACACACAAATGGACATTGAAATACGCCACTGTAATAACATCGAGCGAGCCCGTATCACCCTTACGGCCAATAAACTGAACATCAAGTTCGCGCCAAACGGTACCGGCAAAAGCACGCTGTCACGAGCCATCTGCTGTGCGGCACGGGATGATGCTCAGGGGCTGCAGGTGCTGCTACCCTTCCGGCTGCGGGGAGAAAATCCCGGTAATGCCGGCCCCGTCGTCACCGGGGCTGACGGGATAGGGGAAGTGATGTGCTTTAATGAGGAGTACGTCAGCCAGTTTACGTTCCAGCCGGACGAACTTATCAGTAACAGCTTTAATATCCTCATCCGCAATGAAGCCCATGCGGAGAGGGAGCGTGAAATTGAGGAGATGACGCAGGCTATCCGGGCGGTTTTCACGGATCATACCGAGCTGAACTTGCTGATAGATCACCTGCAGGAACTCAGCAGTGCATTCCGATCAACCAGTTCCGGGATTTCGCGTTCTTCCACCGGCATGAAGGGCCTGTCAGGCGGAAATAAAATACAGCACATTCCGGCAGGACTGGAGAGCTATGAGCCCTATATCCGCAGTGAGCGCCGCGTGGAATGGATTGACTGGCAGACAAGGGGGCTGGAGTTTTCCCCTCTGTCAGAAGGCTGTTGTCCGTTCTGTACCGGCGATACCAGGGCCAGTGAAGCACAAATCCGCCAGGTCAGCGAAGAGTACGATAAAGCCACCGTTAAAAACCTGACAGCCATCATCAGACTGCTGGAAAACCTCGGTGATTACCTGACGCAGGACGCCAGAGAACGGCTTCTGGGCATCACCCGCCTTCAGAACGGTCCGGATGCCGAACATATTGAGTACCTGGTGGCGCTGAAACGCCAGACCGACACGCTGACGGAGAAACTCACTGCGCTGAGAAACCTGAATGTTTTCAGCCTGCAGGAACAGCAGAACGTCCGGGAGGTGCTCACTGCCAGGCTGATTGACCTGCAGTTCTTTCCCGATCTGCAGTGCGAACTCACGCAGGGGATCACTAACAGGCTGAACGCGGCCCTTCAGGATTTGATAAACCTCGCCGGCCCGCTGCAGGGAAGGATTAACCGGCACCGGGACAGCATGCTGCGGCTAATCGCCCAGCACAAAACAAACATCAATAATTTTCTAACCTATGCCGGCTATAAATACAGGGTGGACATTGCCGGTGAGGGTGACCAGAGAAAACTCAGGCTGCGACACATAGATTTTGACGGGTACGTCAGCGGCGGTAGTCAGCATCTCAGCTATGGTGAACGGAACGCCTTTGCGATTGTGTTGTTCATGTATGAATGCCTGTCAAAAAATCCGGGACTGATTATCCTTGACGATCCCATCTCCTCTTTTGACAAAAACAAGAAATTCGCCATTCTCGAAATGCTGTTCAGGCGCGCAAGCGGTGAATGCCTTAAGAACCGGACTGTACTCATGCTGACGCATGACGTGGAACCTGTGATTGACACGCTGAAGTCGGTCAGAAAGTTGTTCAGTAATCTGGTGACGGCCTCCTGCCTGCGCCTGTCAGCCGGAGTCATAGAGGAATTACCTGTTAACGACGGCGATATCATGACGTTCATGCAGATCTGCAAATCAATCACCGCGTCAGCAGACTGTGAAGATATCATTAAGCTCATCTATCTTCGCCGCTACTTTGAAATCGTTGACGAACGTGGCGATGCTTATCAGCTCCTGTCCAATCTGTTCCATCGTCGCGTTGTTCCGCTGGATCATCGTGAGCCTGCCGCTGCGGGTACGGGCTATCCCGAAATGGCACCTGAGAAAATTCAGCAGGCCCGGCGGGATATCCGGGAGTATGTGGATAGCTTCGATTACCCGCGACTTCTGACTCTCGTCAGCAGCCCGGATGAAATAAAAAACCTGTACCGTCGCTGTCGTAACGGCTATGAAAAACTGCAGGTATTCCGTTTACTGGAACTGGATCAGGACCATCCGGTAATACGAAAATTCGTTAACGAAACGTACCATATTGAAAATGAGTTCATCTGTCAGCTGGATCCGTCCAGATTCGATCTCATCCCGGAGTACGTTATTTTGGAATGTGACAAGCTCATCGCCCTGCCACCGGCAGCAAACCAGAGCTCGGTTGCCCATACTGCCTGAGTCTCTGCTCTTCCCGCCATAATTCACGGAAGAGAAGCGATCTTACGCTGATAGTCTGATCTTATTGAAGACACACTACAGTCCAGGACAGCTTGCTGTTAACATCCGCCAAAACAGCCCGTACCGGGCTGTTTCCCTGGTGCTCTTACCTCCTGATTTCGAAAAGAGTCGGCGGAGCGGCGAATGGGTCGCAGGTCTGATCAAAGGGAGTGGATGCGAACCATCAGGCTGGCCTGCATCCACAGTGGGCCGCAGGACAGGGATCTTAATACGGTGTGGCTATTTCCGGACAGCATATAACTCACCGATGGGCGGGTGAGTGTTAAAAACAGCATTATGCAAGGCCACCATGTCATTCCATTTACGTTCCAGGTTGCTATAGGCTTTCTGGACAGGGTCCTTCAGACCTGCACGGCCTTCCAATAATCTTTCCATGTCCGGAACGATGTTTGCGGAGAGGCCGTCCAGTTGGTCCAGCTTCTTCTGAAATTCAAGATCGCCCAGAAGCAAGGCCACTAGGGTTTGCGCCGCATCGATGCTGTCCGTAAAACTCTGTTTCATCGCCTTCAGAGCATCAGCATAGGCCGGAGCTTCATAAAGGCCGTAGGTGCGCAGACGAAATTCCGCCTGCTCAATGCTGTCCTTACGCTTTTTTTCATGAAGAACAGCCCCGGATAAGACGTCTATTTTACGGGCATAATCATCCTTGCTGATATGCCGGGGATCCTGCAGGCATTCGTTGTAGCATGACATAAGCCGGCCCGCCTCAGGCAGCAGGGGGTTCTGCATGCCGAGATAAATATACTCTTCATTGACCAGGCTGATGGCCACTTTGTACCCTTCCTGGGTGGTCAGCTGGGGTACCCACTTTCGCGCTGTCAGATAGGCTCCGAGAGCGGCCAGCGCCATCACGCCGTTAAACAGCATCGACAGCCAGGCCGCCGCGTCGCTATTTTTGACGGCCTGCCCTGAAACGGTACCGAGCAGAATGATCGCCCCGCCGGTGACGGCCACGGTTCGCAGCCAGCGCTCCCCGTCGCGGTGTGAGCGGCGGTATCTGGCTGCGAGGACGGGACGTGGCGTTACGGGGGCCGGCACACCCTCAGCGTCTGGTGCAGGCGCCGCACTCCCCTCAGGCATGGCAGTGTCCGGATCACGCATGAGGGGCCCCCTCTGTCACGCTGACCACAAAATCCCCCGCACCATCCGGCGTGAAGCTGACACGATCGCTGTAGAGCTGCGCCAGCGCCTTCTCATGCTGACTCAGGGTACTGAACTGTCGGTTATGCAGTGCCGGCAGCGCCGCCCGGTATTCCACTTCCCGGACCGTATCCCGTTCCGCTGCGGCACGAATGTCCTCATCAGTGGCATCCTCCTCCGTCAGGCTGAACAGCCTGAGCGGTTCAGACACCCGGCTTTCCAGCTTTTCCCGGATGGCACTGCGGCAGCGCCCGCTGGGGAGCTGCTGCCAGGTTTCCGAGAATTCGCCGGCCAGTATCTCAAAATGTACCGTGGTGATCGCCTCTTCCGGCCACTGTCGGGTGAGCTCAGTCCAGATCGTGTCTGCCAGGCGCAGCCAGACGCTGTCTTTAACGGACAGGGTCGCCAGAATGTCATCGTCGGTGATATTAACAATCCCTTTCATGAGCGCCAGGCGCAGTACCTCCACCTCTTTCACGGGCTGCTGGGTCAGCGTCACGCACCGGACGTATAGATCGTCCAGCTGAGCGGCGGTGGCATCATCAATATGTTTCGTTGGCATGGACCACTCCGTTCTGAGAAAAAGACTTTTCACTATCAAAAAAAACAGTAAAGGGAAAAATATTTATAATTTTCTCATTTTATCAGAATACATGATGCGATCTAACAGAAAAAATTTTATGTGTGTATTCTTCTCAGTCAGAATGGACTGCTGCTGCTCTTTTTCCGCTAAGATCCGAAAACCTGCAAAGTCAGATCCTGAACAACAGGACTGGCTGGCAGGCTTCCGTTCGTGTACGGAGCAGAACATGAGTCGGCCGTATGACCAGTGATCTGCTTTCTTGAATCCCCCGTTTTACCGCCGCCGAAAAGGCATAAAAAACCGCCCTACTGGGGTTTGTATGCAACAAACAGGGGAAATCAGGAGGTGGCGCTAGCCAGCGCGGGCCGCAAACCTGCTGAAAAGGAGGAGATCAACGAGTATTTTCATAATGGATTTGCTTTTTTGTTCGATGAAAGAAAGACAGGATACTTCCGTTTTGCCTGGTGCTGTTTTCAGGGAGGAGATCATTTGTATGCAAGGCCAATATCGATGGCTATTTTAATCAGTGATATATCACTAAAAAACGTATTTGACAGGAAAAGCATATGTACTCATGGTATCTACTTCATTGAAGAGATATCTTTTGAGCGTTCATCAACTGTTGACATCACATATGGTACACTCATCCCAACATTAAAAAGAGATTATCAAAAAAATGAATTCACTGGTGAAAATTTGTATGAGTATAAGCGCCTTAGTCGTGTGTGGTTGTGTAGACCTTGGTCGTGTAGGTATACACCCAAAAGTAAAGGTAGAATACTTCGAAGGGCATAAAAGTGCCGTTGAAAATTGCCTCTACTCTGCATCTCTTAAACAGCATTTCACAATGGTTACGGATTCGCCTTTAGCGGGTAAAATAGACAGATTTAACTTGCAAGATAAAAACAATGAAGATGTTGCATGGCTGGATGTTTCTCGCTCAGGACAGAAACAGACAAGCGTAAATTTCTATTATTCACCTCATGATCAAGTTATACATAATTCTATTGTGTCGATAGTCAATAGTTGTAAAAATTCACTTTACTAGATTCAGGAAAATGACTCGCATGAAAAAAATAGAGAGCTATGTGCAGTATGATTTAATTGTGTGGCCTACAGCTGGACTGGTGGCATTTTTGATTTACTTTTTCCTTCCTGGCGAGCTGCGGAAAATAACAAACAGTGATGAAATAATGGAAATGGTTGCTCATCCTGATGATACTTTTAATGTCTTCAATCAGTGCAAAAATTTGGTTGCCGATGTGGATCGTTGTTACGCCGCTTATAGCGCAGCAGTACAGATCGCTGACGCAAAAAACTGTTCACCATCAAGTCTGGCCCTCAAACGAAAATTTAAAAGACTTGTGGAGCATAGTACAAATGGAGCCATTGAAGATGAAATCAGGAAAGACTGTCCTGCTGGCCAGTAACACGTTCTTTTTCACTGCCTCCTTGTTTATGATGGCAGTTAATCTGTATCTGCTGGTACAGGCATTTATTTATAAAAGTATTTTCTGGATTGATTTTGATCTCTAGCCTGGAAAATTGATAGTTTGATGTTACTGGTCTACCTACTAACACGAGTCATGTATTTCCTGGTTCTGAATACGGCACCTGCATCCGACATTTATCCAGCAATTTCATTTTTCATTGAAAGCCAGGCAGTAGCTGAAAAACCGGACGCGGAGTGAACCCTCAGTCGACGGTTTTTCTTTCTGTTAACAAGATAGATAGCGTCTCTCACAGGATACAGTGTCTCTCCCGGAAACAATCCTGAATCACAGGAAACCTCCGCCATCATTCTTAAATAGCCAGATCTGAGTCTGAGAAAATATTTATTTGTCGCCTTTAAGAAAATAACATCCTCAACCAACCACTCCATACTCAACCTCTTTAATATAACATCAGACACTGTTGTTTTATACTGGCGCCCGTAAATAACGCTCGCCGGGTCACGTAAATAACGTATATACAGAAAAACTGCACCTCATCACCAGGTGGGGAATTTATCGTTTTTCCAGAATCCATATCTCGACAACTTCGTTATGATTATCCACGCTCATTTTTCTGAACTGTCCCGGGGCATGTCCGAATTTTTTTCTGAAGGCCCTGGTGAAAGTCGGCTGTGACTCAAAACCATATTTTAACGCAATTGTTAATATGGTATCGTGTGAGCTCAGTAAATCCTTTGCCGCTTCGGATAAACGCCTTTCCCTGACATATTGCCCGATACTCAACCCCGTTATTTTTTTGAACATGCGCTGTAAATACCATTTTGAATAGCCTGATTTTCCCGCAATATCATCAAGGGAAAGTGCCGGGATGATGTTTTCTTCTATCCACGCAATGAGATCAGTAATGATTATGTTTTGCATAGTCACGTCCCTCGTTCACTTATACCCTGACAGGGAACAAACCGGTGGTCCGGTTGTTCCAGGCGCGTTTAGCCGCCCC